>Ga0206225_1000005_pt1 | contig 65493 bp, 60 predicted proteins | sample MancosB2_FD_155470 | JGI IMG/M metagenome (GOLD analysis project Ga0206225, IMG submission 155470) | Subsurface sediment microbial communities from Mancos shale, Colorado, United States - Mancos B2 | ecosystem: Environmental > Terrestrial > Deep subsurface > Rock core/Sediment | place: USA...
TATACCACTTGGGATATGTCGCTTTGCAAAAAATCGAACCAAAGCCAAAATCATCGAATTTAGTCTCCGAAGCGAGTTTTGCAACCAGCTCTATCAACAAATTTTCTCTAACACCAAACGCCCTTTTTCATCGTCCAGCCTCTCCCATGATTCCACGAGGAAAAGACGGGCGAGATGGCCCAGCACCTGATCCATGGAAAATGTTTGACCGACTTCCAGATCATCGATCCTGGACAATCGGAGCTGCAAAATGGATCGATAGAGCTTTCTGGGCTCGGTTCTATTTTCCAAAAAGGCTCTTTTTAAATCTTCATATTCCTCAGGAATCACCGATTCGTTATCATCCTTGCGCGCAAGCAGCTCGGCAATGAACGGATCTTCGGGATCTTCGAATTGCAGCTCCCGGGCTAAGTCGACTCCCTGTACTTTCGCTCGCAGAGCCGTCAGCGACAGCCTGATTTCCCGCTCCAAACGGTAATAACTGAGCAAAAACCCCTTGAGCTCCGGCAAAGTCTCATGATAAAGGGAAGCCATCAAAGACGGGAAATAGCGCAGCCTCTCTTCCTGGTTATCATAACGGTCTAAAAATTGAACCACAAATGTAGGAAGGCATTCTTGCACGAGAAGAGCATCTTCAAGTTCTTTCTCCTGAAAGTTGCCCCGCGGATCAATGGGAGCCTGAAGCCACAGAGCGCGGATATTGCGTATATCGGTAGCGCGCTGAAACAGCACGATCTGATGCCAATCTGGCTCGGTCAAATTGAGCTTGAGCATCTGCCGCGCCATTTCATACGTCATTTCAGGCTTGGCGCCCAAACCAATCGGAGGAAATGCGCTGATGACGTAATAGTATTGGCCCATACTCCTAGACCTGAAAAACAAGGTCGCGGAAATCGCGGCGTATAAAATTTGCAATCAATTCGCGTACAACGCGATCGGAGATATCAATCGTGATCTTGCGATCCCGCAGCTTAATCTGCACCCCGCCGTCAAAATCACCGAGAACGACTGATTTTTCCTGAAGACGGTCCATAAACTCTTTCACGAGAAGGCTATTCATGGCCCGAGGTGTTATCGTTTGAGGGATCACAACGGAGAGATCTTCGTCAATCCCCTTCTCCTGAAGCAGCTTAAGACAAGAATTAACCAAATGGGCGATGATTTTGGGGTCGGCCGTCTCTTTCGAAATAAAATCTGCCAGATTTTTAAAGAAAAACTCCTCTTCGATTTTTTGCTTGAGAAGTTCAATCCCTTGACGGCAAGCGAGTTGAAGCGAAGATTGAAACGCTTTGCGCTTCATATCGATCTCCTGATCAGCCGCACTGACCAATCCCTGCATCTTCTCTTTCGCGTCACGAATCAGTTCAGCCGCCTGCAAATGAGCGTTTTCGACGATCTCGCGCGCTTCCTGTTTGGCCGGCTCCAGTGTCTCTACGCGCAAGGCGTCGCAGATCTTCTGAATCTTGTTTTTTCCGCTATCTAACCCTTTCATTGGGAACCTTCTCCTAGTTCCATTACACCAATTGTACAGAATCTCTGATTTATTGATACGATTCTCCCAGCAAAATTCAAAAAAATACTGATAAATGTGGAAAAAAAATTAGAATACTATGTAAATATAAAAGCAGAGCCAGATGGAGGAATACACATGAAAACTTTAGCTACTATTTTAACCGCAGTCGCATTGCTCACTAGCACCGCTGTAACAGCACAAACGTCTAACGGATGTGCCGCTGCATGCGGAACTACTACGGCGAGCGATAACGGATTTGCATGGGGAATCGGACTGGGCGCATTGGCCGTAGTCGGCGTCGTAGTCGGCATTGCTGCAGCTAGCGCATCACACGACCAGTCGTTCTCTCAGCATTAAAAAATTGTTGAGCAGCCCTGGTATGCCAGGGCTGCTCTCATTTAGCTTTTCCTGCATAGGCCGGACTATGAAATCCATATTGAGTGTTTTCATTGTATTGATCACATTAGCTGGCGCAGTACCAACATATGGACAGGAGCGCCGATTTGCGCGCCGAGGCGATGGGGCCGGGTATAGTACCCGCGACGCTAACGTCCTCTCTATGATGGGCTGGGGAGTCGGCCTGGCTGTCGGCATCGCACTGCTGTGCGGCTATATGGAACAAAGCGGCAGCAACGCTCATTCCTCATCGGGCAGCAGCGGTACAAGCACTCATTGACATGAACAAATTTCTTCGCTTTCTTTTTTTCATCACTTGGCCTCTTTGTCTTAATGCCCATCCAGTCTGTTATTTTACCCCTCCTGAGCATTGGGAATGCATCCAATCAAAAAATCTGTCGCCGCAGATCCAAATTGCGTTCATTGGAAAGGGCCAAACTGATTTTCGCCCCTCGATGAATCTCGCCATCGAGGAAATCGATTGCTCATTGAAAGAGTATTTGAAATCGGTCCGCGAAATCCACGAAGAGGAAATGAACGTCCGCTGGCGCGATCTGGGTCCGTTTACCTTTCGCTCCGGCAAGGGTCGCTTGGCGGAAATCACCAGCTCCTCTCCATTAGGAGAGGTTAAAATGCTGCAAGCCATCTTGGTCCAAGACCATTGCGCCTACATTTTAACCGGCGCTGTTTTACGAGAAGAATTTTCCCGCTTTCAAAGCGAGCTTATCGCTGCCATGCACTCCCTCACACTAAAGCCGGATCTGTTCAGCGCGATCCAGGATGCGGCCAAAAAGAGTGTTCTGGAAAAATTATTCAGCTCGTTCGGCCAAATCCTCCCTGAAAAGCGCACCAGCGAGTGGGAAAAACTACAAAAAATTGTTCTGGAAGAACATGCATCACTCGGCCCCTGTTGGCACTTTTTTGCATTAAAAGAAGGCTATTCACGAATTTTTCCTACAACAGAATCTGTATATACTGGACAGAAACCCCCATGCCAGTAGAATAAAAAAAGGTCAACTACCCCTCCCTAAAGGGAGAGGCATGGAGAAATAATGAAAAAAACCATCTCATTGATCATACTCACTGTTTTCGCATCCCACGTCAGCCTATTTGCCCAGGCCGCAACAATGGAAGCCACAGCATCTACCGCAACAGTCCCCAACACACAAACGGCTTCCAAAGAACCGACAGGTACGGCTGCGGCTCAATCCAGCCGAGCCGGCAGGTCAGGCTCATGGCAAAACTGGGCCTTTGCCGGCGGTGCACTGGTGATAGCAGCGGTCGGCGTCATCTGTGTGGCCATGAGCAGCGGCCACGACAACCCCACAGCGCACTAGCCATGCTGAACAGATTCTTCGCCTCGGTGCTTTTCCTTCTTTGCAGCTGTTCGACACAGAGCAATTGGGAATTGTCATCCATCCCAAGCGCTCAAAAAGAATATGATTCGGGCCGTCTTTGCTATTTGCCATCCGATCGCTTATCCGGAATGAGCATGGAATTTTTCTATTCAAACGGCACCATCACTGGATATTTATGCTCTGAATCTCGGCGATTCGCAAGCGATGAGACGACAGCGCAGATCCGGATCGGATCCGAAAATATCGAAATCCCCCTTCAGATCCACGAAGGGCGCATGCGTGCGCGCCTACCTCATGAAATGACTATCAAAGCTGCATCTGCCCTGCAAGATGGACAATCCGTCGCGATCATTGTCGGATCGCTGCAGCAAAATTTTGAGCCGGATCGCTTTTCCGGCCTTTTTCAACAACTGACGAAAGGCTCAAACGCCTTTCTCAACTCAATTGAAGGACCGCTGCCATGAATCAACTGGAACTTCTCAAAAAAATGACCGTCGTCGTTGCCGATACCGGCGATTTTAAACAACTGCAGCAATTCAGTCCCACCGACTCGACCACCAACCCATCCCTAATCTACGCCGCCAGCCAGCAGCCTCACTATCAGCATTTGCTCGACGATGCGGTTCGCTTCGGCAAATCCCACGGGAAAACACTACCGCAACAGCTCAGCTCAGCCCTCGACAAGGTCTTCGTCAATTTCGGCATTGAGATTCTGAAAATCGTTCCCGGCCGCGTATCGACCGAGGTCGATGCACGCCTCTCTTTCGATGTGCAGGGCAGTATCGAAAAGGGACGCCATCTGATTTCCTTATACGAATCGGCAGGATTCGACCGCAAACGCATCTTGATCAAGCTTGCGACGACCTGGGAAGGCATCATGGCCGCCGAGAAACTCGAAAAAGAGGGCATCCACTGCAACATGACTCTATTGTTCAGCCTGCCGCAAGCCATCGCCTGCGCTGAGGCGAAAGCCACCCTCATCTCTCCATTCGTGGGCCGCATTTTGGACTGGTTCAAAAAGAGCGAAAACGTCAGCAGCTATGCCCCAACCGACGATCCGGGCGTCAAATCGGTCAGCCGCATCTTCAACTACTACAAAAAATTCGGCTATTCCACGCAAATCATGGGAGCCTCATTCCGCAACAAGGATGAGATCACGGAGCTGGCCGGCTGCGATCTTCTCACGATCTCGCCAAACCTGCTCGAAGAGCTCAAAAACAGCACAGCTCCTCTTCCTCGCAAACTCGATCCGGCCGCGGCGAAGAAAAGCCCGATTGAAAAAATCCACCTCGATGAAAAGACATTCCGCTTTCTATTGAATGAGGATGCGATGGCCACGGAAAAGCTGGCGGAGGGCATCCGCAATTTCGTCAAAGACATCGTGAAGCTGGAATCTCTTTTGAAAACGCGGTTCTAGAAAACATTTTTGTTCTGACCATAAAAACGGTCCTTTTTCCTTATCCCGCTTAAAGATTGATTCATTTACTATTAACCCACCTCATCAAAATTGGATGGAAAAAGGATGACATCTACATCTAGAAATAACTATTCATCCGTCTTTCCATCCTGCCCCACTTCACCAATCAGTCTAACGCCCTTTTCAGGACTAACGCCTTCTTCAAGATCGTCCTGGTCACGGTCTGTCTCACCAAAACCTCAACAAACCGCTATCACAGCAGAAATCGCAGGAAAAATATTCGAATATTACCCTCATCCCAATCTTCGTAGCGTTAGTCGCTTATGGAACTTTGGTGTCGATGATGTTTGTCGATATTTATTCAATCAAAGCTCAAGTATTCAACGCTATATACCGATTAGTCCTTCAACTTACAATCCAACCCAACCTATTACCCCGAGAATTCTTGTAACAATAACCACTCGTGCTGTTTGGCAAAATTTAAGTCTCCAGACAAAAGAAGTCTGCAAACCGTTTCCTTTGGCATTAGACTATGCTCTAGCATTGGAACGAGATAGAAATCTCATTCTTGTTTATCGATGTATTGCCTCCTCCATACAGCATACAGTCTTGGTCGGAACTCAATCTGAGCAAGCCGAACAAATTCGATTATGGATGAATAATAATCATCAACACCTAAAAAACATTACCGACCTAACTATAAAAGACTCAGGACTTACAATCCTGCCGCCTGAGATTGGACTGCTTAGTGGACTCATCGATTTGGACCTTAGAGATACTCTACTTACTGTTCTGCCGCCCGAGATTGGGGAGCTTGTGAACCTGAAATATCTGCGTCTTGGGGGCACTCGACTGACCTGTCTTCCACCTCAGATCGAGCTGCTGACGAACCTGCTATTTCTGGATCTTAGAAGAGTTCCGATGACCGCTTTGCCGCGTCAGATCGGGCAGCTAACGGCTCTGAAGTTTATAAATTTCTATGAATCTCAGGTTGCCACCCTGCCGCCCGAGATCAAATTTCTTGTGAACCTGAAAGAACTGCACCTTCGAGCCACTCCACTCGCTGACCTGCCATCTGAGATCGGAGAGCTTGTGAGCCTACAGCATCTTGATCTTGCAGAAACTCTGTTGACTGCTCTGCCTTTCGAGATCAGTAAACTCACTAACCTACAGTGCCTTAATCTTGAAAAAACTCTGTTGACTTCTCTACCTTTCGAGATCAGTAAACTCACTAACCTGCAGGATCTGGATCTTTCAGACACACCCCTTAAGGATCTGTCATCAGCGATCGGACAATTGGTAAACATAGAGCGTTTGTACCTTAGATCTTGTCCGCTGAAAACCCTGCCGCAGGAAATCTGGCTGCTTACCAACCTGGAGCGTCTGGACCTTGGTAATACGCTACTTACCTCTCTATCGCCGGATATCAAACAGCTTCGCAATCTACAGTTACTAAACCTACATGGGACGCGCCTTTTCACACTGCCGCCCGAAATCGGGCAACTTCCAAGACTGCGCTTTCTAGACATTTCAGGCACCTTGCTTTCCGCCCTGCCAAGCGAGATGAAACATCTGTCAAGTCTGCGGGTTCTAAATCTCTATGATTCTCCGCTTTCCGTCCTGCAACCTGAGAAAGATCTACCTGTGGGTCTGTGTCGCCTCGATCTAAGTGGCACTCAGCTGACCGAACTGTCGCCTGAAATCGCGCAGCTCACAGAGCTGTACTCTCTTTATCTTAAAGGTACACCGCTTACACATGTGCCGCGTCAGCTTGGAAACCTTACACACTTGGTATCTCTGGACCTTCTGGACACCCTGGTGACTGACGTGCCAACTCCGGTCAAGGATCTTGAGAGTCTGCGACATCTAAAATTACCACATAGACACTCTCCGGATCAGGCTCGTAAAAATCACCGAGATAGAGTCACTTGGCGATCATCGAGATAGAGCCACCCTTCGATCACCAAGATAGAGCCATTTATTAAATTATTTTTTTATTGAACCACAAACAACCGCCAGATTATAATTAATATCAATCACTCTTTATTTGGATAAATATGTCCAGCGCAGAAGTTACTTTTCCCCTTATCATAGAAAACATCCCACCGGGCGGCAATCCTCCAATAACTACCCAAAGCAGGTGGAGCAAAATCCAGGAAACTGTTCGGAGCGCACTGAGCGCCATCGCTTCTTTTTTTGCCAGGCTTTTTTCTTTGCCTGATGATATTGCGCTACTTACAAACCTGAGATCTCTTTATCTGCAAGGCACCCAGCTCATCAAAGTGCCGCGAAGGCTTGGAACCCTGGCAGGCTTAGTATCTCTGAATCTTTTGGACACCTTAGTCACCGATGTGCCAACCCCGCTTAAAGACCTGCCGCATCTAACATTGCCACAGCAACATTCACCTGTACGGATGGATTGCACACCTCCGAACAATGAATCTTAATGGAAACATTAGAAGGAGGTGGTAAGGCTATCGCCTCCGGATGCTCTGAAGGCGGACGAGTAGAAATAGTCGGCGGAGTGGGAGGCGGAGATGTAAAAGGGAATGAAAAAGGGGCTGTTGCAATCAATAATGCTTGGGAAGCGGATGAAAACCTGGAATGTCGAAATGAATCATAGGTTGCAGCTGCGTAGATTCTATTTGGGTCTTCCGAGTCCCTCCATGGGAAGCAAACTCTTTGTTCAAGTGAACAGGCTCCTATTGATCGCAACTTATTGAATATTTCTGTTGCGTTCACAATGATTGGTCCTAGCCGGCAATTAATAACAACCCAACTACCCTCTATCAATCTATTTAACATCAGGTGATTATCACAATGGTCAAAGCAAAATTGACCGCCGCACATACAAATATTATTTGCTTCTTGAGTGCAATCCGAGACAAAACAATTCACAAAACATCCAAATTTAAAATTTAAGACCTATAATTTTGACTGATCGCAATAAAATGTCAATAGGTAATGTTTTTTTAAATAAAGAGATCTCCATAAAACCCGAACCGCACGGAAAATCCTCAGTAAAAAGAGCCGCTGGACAATAGATCCAGCGGCTTAAAATGATTACCCGTGGACGACAACCTCTGATTGAAAGTCGATATTGAGTTCCTCGCTCTGCTGGCTTTCGATGAACCGATTGACTTTCTTGTGGTACTCATAGCCAGTACCCGCCGGGATCATATGGCCCATAATGAGGTTGGCCTTGATGTCGAGCAGATAGTCGGTCTTGCTCTCGCAGGCCGCCTCGGTCAGAACCCTCGTCGTTTCCTGGAAGGAAGCCGCGGATACGAACGATTCCGTTCCCAATGATGCTCGTGTAATACCGAGAAGGACAGGCGCTGCCTGTGCAGGCTTACCTCCCTCATCGATCGTCTTGCGATTCTGCTCGTGGAACGCCTTGCGGTCGATGTCTTCCCCGTGAAGGAATGTCGTATCGCCCGGATCGGTGATCCTAACTTTTTGCAGCATCTGACGCACGATAATCTCAACGTGCTTGTCGTTGATATCAACGCCCTGCAGGCGGTACACTTCCTGCACCTGGTTAACCATGTATTTTTGCAGTTCGCGCACGCCGCAAATATCGAGGATCTCTTGCAAAACAACGAGACCTTCAGTGAGCTGTTGTCCCTTCACGACGTTATCGCCGCGCTGAACGATTAAGTGCTTCGTCAGCGGGATCAGGTGCTCTTCCTCCATGTTCGTAATATCATCGCGTACGACGACGATTCGCTTGTTTTTCTGAACGCCGCGGAAATCCACGACGCCGTCGAGTTTCGCGATCTCGGCCGCATCTTTAGGACGCCGCGCTTCAAAAAGCTCGGCGACGCGGGGCAGACCGCCCGTGATGTCCTTCGTCTTGATGGCGCCGCGCGGCAGTTTCGCCAAAACCACCCCGGCAGAAACATACTGGGCTTCGCGGCAAGAAATCACAGCTCCTGACGGAATCGCATAAGTACCGACGAGATCCGTAAAATTGGTGTCGGTATAGATCGCAATCTGCGGATGGAGCTCGCCGCGGTGCTGCTTCACGATCAACTCGACCTGGCCTGTCTGTTTGTTGACTTCGCGCTGAGTGGAAATCCCCTCGACAAGGTCCTCATATTTGACATAGCCGGGGCGCTCGCAAATGATGGGGCTGGAGTGCTGCTCCCACTGAGCAATTTTGGTCTTCACTTTGACCTTCGCGCCATCGGCGAAAAGAATCTTCGTGCCCAACTCGATGGAAAATACTTGCAGCGGCTCAATCGATTTATTGGCAAGCAGCTTCTTAATGTCTTCCTGAGAGCGGCCCTCTTGACGGACGAGCTGCAGCGTACCGTTCTTATTCAAGGCGAGCCAATGGCCCTCCTCGTTTTGAACGACGCGCAGATCCATGTAGACCACAATCCCATCATGTTCGGTAATAAGTTCAGGACTTAGTCCCGCCGTCGCGATACCGCCCATGTGGAAGGTTCTCATCGTCAACTGCGTGCCCGGCTCACCGATGGACTGCGCTGCGATGATGCCGATCGCCTCGCCAAGGCCGACAAGACCGCCGGTCGCCAGGTTCAGACCATAGCACTTCGCGCACACCCCGCGACGGCTTTCGCATGTCAGAGCGGATCGAATCCGCACTTTTTCAATCCCTGCGTCGTCAATGGCTTGCGCCTGAGAGGCATTCAAGCTATCACCCGCGCGAGCCAGGATTTTCGTGCTATCGCCCGGCTGATAAATATCCTCCAAAACAGTGCGGCCAAACAGACGATCGCGAATCGAAAGCAACTCTTCCGTTCCCTGCTTGATCGCGGTGACTTCGATCCCGTTGAGCGTATCGCAATCCTCGCGCGTCACGATCACATCCTGAGCGACGTCGACGAGACGGCGCGTCAAGTATCCCGAATCGGCCGTTTTCAGAGCCGTATCCGCCAGACCTTTGCGGGCGCCGTGGGTCGAAATAAAATACTCCATCACCGTCAGACCTTCGCGGAAGTTCGCCGTAATCGGCGATTCAATAATCTCTCCAGACGGTTTGGACATCAGGCCGCGCATCGCACCCAACTGCTTAACCTGCGATTTGTTACCGCGGGCACCGCTATCCACCATGAGATAAAGCGGATTGAGCGATTCCGATTTCGAACAATCGAAAATCATCTTGAAGAGCTCTTCGGAGAGCTTATCGGACACTTCTGTCCAGATACTGATGATCTTCGAGTGGCGCTCGCCATTGGTGATAATACCATCTTCGTACTGCTTCTTCACCACAGCGACCCGTTTATAGGCCTCTGCCAGAACCTTCGGCTTGTTCTCAGGAATCTTGACATCGCAAGTCCCCATGGAAATGGCGGCTTTCGTCGCCTCGGCAAATCCGAGATTCTTCATGTTGTCGAGGAACCGAACGGTCGCTTCCAAACCGACTTTTTTGTAGCACTCCAAAACCAGCTCGGACAGACGCTTTTTGCGCAGTACATAGTTCTGAAACCCAAGCTGCTTTGGAACGATGGTATTGAAAATCACTCGGCCCGGAGTCGTTTCGATGATACCGCCATCAATCAAGACTTTAATCTTCTCATGAACATGAATCCCCCAGCCCAAATCGTCTTGCCGCGTCTCTTTCGACTCATTATGCCAGTTATGGCTGCCGCTGGAATGAACAGCCATCAAGACTTCTTGCTCGTTCGCAAATACACGAACCCTGCGCCCTTCCTTGTCTGGATGGATGATCGGGTCGTGCATTAAATAATAGAGGCCCAAAATCATATCCTGCGAAGGCACAGCGACGGGTTTGCCGGATGAGGGCAAGAAAATGTTATCAGGCGCCATCATAAGAAGCTTGGCTTCGAGCTGCGCTTCTACGGACAGCGGGATGTGAACGGCCATCTGGTCGCCGTCGAAGTCCGCGTTGAATGCGGGCGTCACCAGAGGATGTATACGAATGGCCATACCTTCAATCAGAACAGGCTCGAACGCCTGGATGCCGAGGCGGTGCAGTGTCGGTGCGCGGTTGAGCAATACAGGATGGCCTTTGATAATCTCTTCCAAAACGTCCCACACTTCAGGAGCCTGTTTTTGGATCATCTTTTTCGCTGAACGGATCGTATAGACATAGCCCAAATCCTTCAAACGCTTCACAATGAAAGGCTCAAATAACTCCAAGGCCATCTTTTTCGGCAAACCGCACTGATTGAACTTCAGTTCGGGACCCACGACGATGACCGAGCGACCGGAATAATCGACGCGCTTTCCTAACAGATTCTGGCGGAATCGACCCTGCTTGCCCTTCAGCATCTCAGAGAGTGCTTTCAAAGGACGGTTGCCCGCGCCCATGACCGGATGCCCATGGCGCCCATTGTCAAACAGTGCATCGACGGCTTCCTGCAGCATGCGCTTTTCGTTGCGTACAATGACATCCGGCGTCTTGAGCTTCAGAATCGATTTCAAGCGGTTGTTGCGGTTGATGACGCGTCGATACAAATCGTTCAAATCCGATGTGGCAAAGCGGCCGCCATCGAGAGGAACCAGAGGGCGCAAATCAGGCGGTATCACCGGAACTGCAGCGAGAACCATCCAATCCGGACGGTTCGTCGACGAGCAAAAGCCCTCGACAATCTTTAAACGCTTGGCTAGTTTCATCCTGGCTTGCATCGATTTGGTCTTGCGGAGCTTGTCTTTCAGATCGATGACCATTCCCTGCAGATCTTCTGATTTCAAAATGTCCTGAATCGCCTCGCCGCCCATCTTGGCCGTGAATGCGTCGGATCCCCATTTTTCCTGCGCTTCGCGATATTCATTGTCATTGAGAAGCTGCTTGCGCTGCAAATCAGTCCGGCCCGGATCGGTCACAACATATTCTTCGTAATAAATGACGCGTTCCAGATCCGCTGTGGACATGCCCAAAATATTGCCGATGCGCGATGGCATCGTCTTGAAAAACCAGATATGGACGACAGGAACGGCCAGATCAATGTGGGCCATTCTCTCGCGCCGCACCTTGGAAAGAGTCACTTCGACGCCGCAGCGATCGCAGACTATTCCCTTGTGCTTAATCTTCTTATATTTACCGCAGGCGCACTCCCAGTCCCGCGTCGGCCCAAAGATCTTTTCACAAAACAGACCGCCTTTCTCGGGCTTGAAAGTACGGTAGTTGATGGTTTCGGGTTTTTTTATTTCCCCGCGCGACCACTGGTTTCGAATCACATCGTCCGACGCGATCTTGATCGTCAGATTATCGAACTGGGAACCCCTAACATCCTCATCAGCTTCAAAGAACATCTTCATCTCCTAAAGAGAGAATTTTTCTAATTATTGCGCTTCGACATTTTCAGTGCGAATATCGAGGCATAGCCCCTGCATCTCTTTCACAAGAACGTTGAACGATTCCGGCGTACCGGCCACTAATGTGTTCTCGCCCTTGACGATCGATTCATAAATGCGCGTTCTTCCTGCGACGTCGTCGGATTTGACGGTCAGCATTTCCTGCAGCAAGTGTGCAGCGCCATACGCTTCCAGAGCCCACACTTCCATCTCCCCGAACCTCTGGCCGCCCATCTGCGCCTTGCCGCCCAACGGCTGCTGGGTGACGAGCGAATAGGGTCCAATCGAACGAGCGTGGATCTTGTCTGCGACAAGGTGGTTCAGCTTCAACATGTAGATGTAGCCGACCACGCTGCGGTTATCGAAACGCTCCCCGGTGCGCCCATCATACAGATAGGCTTTTCCATTGAGAAACATCGTCTGGCTCTTCATCATCTCCCAAATCTTCGACTCAGGAAATCCTTCAAAGACCGGGCTCTTCACATAAATTCCGGCTTGTTTCGCTGCGTAGCCGAGGTGCGTTTCCAGCAACTGGCCCATGTTCATACGCGACGGCACGCCGAGCGGATTAAGAACCATCTCGACTGTTTCGCCATTCGACAGATAGGGCATGTCCGCTTCGGGAACGATGCGGGCTACAACGCCCTTGTTTCCGTGGCGGCCAGCCATTTTATCACCGACCTGCAGCTTGCGCTTCGTCGCCACATAAACCTTGACCTGACGGATAATACCGGGGTCGAGATCGATATCGCCTTTGCGCATATGCTCAATTTCCGTTTTGTGCACTGTCTGCAGCGTCTGATAGGCAATCTCATATTCACGCAAAGTCTTCTTCAGCTCGAAGTAGATATCTTTATCGGCCATGATCAAATCTTCAGCCTTCTCAGACTCAATGGCTTCGATCAGCTCCTGCGTAATAACAACTCCTTCATCGATCAGGACTTCACCTGTCTTGCGATGCATGATTGGTGCTGGGGCTTTTTCGTTAAGCAGAAGCGCGCCGAGCTTTTCATGAAACCCGATCAGGAGCTCCGCTTCCTTCACTTTATATTCGGAGTGAATGTCCTTGACCCGCGTCGCCTCTTCAACAAGTTCATCGTCTGTTTTAGAAAGGCGATCGCGCCGTGAAAACACTTTCACGTCCATGACTACGCCTTCGGTTCCCGGAGGCGCCGTTAATGAAGCATCGCGAACGTCGGCCGCTTTTTCGCCGAAGATGGCTCTGAGCAGCCTTTCTTCGGGAGACAGCTCTGTCTCTGATTTTGGAGTGATCTTACCAACGAGAATCGAGCCGGTCCCGACTTGTGCGCCGATCCGGATGATTCCATCATCGCCCAGATCCTTCAGCGCTTCTTCGGAGACGTTCGGAATGTCTTTCGTGATCTCTTCTTTGCCAAGCTTCGTATCGCGCGCCGTCAATTCAAATTCTTCAAGATAAATCGATGTGTAGGTATCTTCACGGATCAACTTTTCCGAGATGATAATGGCATCTTCGTAGTTATATCCGCACCACGGCATGAAAGAGACCAGCACGTTCTTGCCGATCGCAATCTCCCCTTTATCGGTCGCCGGACCATCAGCCATCACATCGCCAGCCTTGATCACGTCGCCTACGCCGCAAATCGGAGTCTGGTTAATAGAGCTGCCGCTATTGGAGCGCATAAACTTTTTCAAATCGTAGACATGCTTATTCAGCGGATTGTCTTTAGGTGCGATAACGATCTTAAAACCATCGACATAATCGACCACACCATCTTCAACGGCGACAATTACCGCGCCGGAATCGCGTGCGGATCGACCCTCCAGACCCGTTCCTACAATCGGAGCTTCGCTCCGGAGCAGCGGTACAGCCTGGCGCTGCATGTTCGATCCCATCAAAGCGCGGTTCGCATCATCGTGCTCCAAAAACGGAATCAATCCGGCCACGATCGACACGAGTTGCTTGGATGAAACGTCCATGTGTGTAATTTTACTCGTCTCAATCTCCATGGGCTCGCCGCGATGGTGCGCCCAGCAGATCGACTCACTGAACATATTGGATTCATCCAAAGGAGTCGACGCCTGCGCAATGATGCAGTCGCCTTCCTGGTCAGCCGTCATATACTCGATCTCATCGGTGACGATCCCCTCGCGCACTTTGCGATACGGCGTCTCGATAAAACCAAATTCATTGATCTTCGCAAACGAAGAAAGAGATGTGATCAAACCGATGTTCGGACCTTCAGGAGTCTCGATGGGACAAATACGCCCATAGTGCGAGGGGTGTACGTCGCGCACTTCGAAACCCGCTCTCTCGCGATTCAATCCACCGGGTCCCAGGCAAGACAAACGTCGCTTGTGGGTCAGTTCGGAAATAGGGTTCGTCTGATCCATAAATTGGGACAGCTGCGATCTTCCGAAGAAATCCTTCAATACACCTGCCAAGCCCTTCGCAGAAACGATTTTGCCTGGCGTCATTGTATCGGATGAGAAATCAAACAGATTCATCCTCTCTTTGATGATCTTTTCCATACGCGCCAAACCGATACGGCATTGGTTCTGGATCAGTTCACCAACAGAACGAACGCGTCGATTGCCCAAATGGTCGATATCGTCGACAAATGCGTGCTCATCACCCATTTTCAATCGAATCAGATACTTAAGAGCCGCAATAACGTCTTCTTTGCGCAAAGTTACGACTGCGAGTTCCTCTTCTGTCGTTCCCAATTCCAGCTTGCGGTTCAGCTTGTGACGGCCAACTCTGCCGAGATTATATCGCTTTGGATCAAAAAACAGTCGCATGATCGCCGAGCGGGCATTAGAGAGTGTCGGAGGCTCGCCGGGTCGAATTTTGCGGTAAAAATCTTTCAGGGCGGATTCATATGAATCCGTCGTATCTTTCATGAGCATCTTGATCGCCGGATGCGTTTCATCGGCTTCTTCAGCGATGCGAACGGCTTGCACACCCTCGTCGACCATCCTCTTCAACATCGCAGTCGTCAGTTTCTCACTCGCTTTACCGAATACGAGGCCTGTCTGCTCGTCGACGACATCTTCAGCAAGAATTTTTCCGACCAGCTTGACAAAGTCCTTTTCAGATTTGATCTTGACCTTCACCGTCTCGAAAAACTCTTCAATAATATCGGCATCCGTTGAATATCCCAATGTGCGGATGAAAGTCGATGCCAAAATCTTGCGTCGGCGCTTTTTACGATCGATATAGATGTAAACCAGATCATTGTTATCGAAAGATGCCTCAAGCCAGCTGCCGCGGTAAGGAATAATGCGGAACGAGTAGAGCATCGTGCCTTTGGAATGGCGCTCCTGCTCAAAGGCAATGCCCGGGGATCGGTGGAGCTGGGAAACGATGACTCTTTCAGCGCCGTTGACGATAAAGGTTCCTTTTTCAGTCATCACGGGGATCGTCCCCATGTAGACTTCTTCTTCTTTAATCCCGGTTTCGTCTGTCAGTCGGAATTTAACTTTGAGAGTTACGTTATACGTAATCCCGCGGCGGATGCATTCCTCTGGGGAATACTTCGGAACACCGAGGTTATAAGAGAGAAACTCAAGAACGGTTTTTTCATCATAAGATTTAATCGGAAAGATCTCTTTGAAGACCTCCTGCAATCCAATGCTTTCTCGTTCATGAGGCAACAAATGGGACTGAAGAAATTGATTATAAGATTTGATCTGAATCTCGATCAAATTGGGCAAATCGATAATTTCTTCCCGTTCCCGGAAACTCACCCGTTTCGGCGGTTTTTTAAGCATGCTGCTTCACTCCTGACTACGTTTGGCATGGCTCATTGCAAATCACCATGCCCTGCATTCTCTAAACATCGTCTGCGATCAATGGCCGAAATTAGCCATCGCCTAAAACGACGAAAAAGCAGAAACCACCCCAGAGGGAGGTTTCTGCACTTCTAAAACGGCTGCGGCAGCTCTTAGAGGCCCTTCAGGGTCACTTTTGCGCCAGCATTGCTCAGCTTTTTCGAAATCTCTTCCGCTTCCGCTTTCGGTACGGATGCCTTGATTTCCTTCGGAGCGCCTTCAACGATATCTTTCGCTTCCTTCAAACCCAATCCAGTCACTTCACGAACAGCCTTAATCACGCCAATTTTCTTGTCGTCCGGCACTGGGGCTTCCAAAATGACTTTAAACTCTGTTGAATCCGATGCAGGAGCAGCAGCGGCAGCGACAGGAGCAGCAGCAGCAGGACCAGCCACAGCAGCTTTCACGCCCCACTTGTCTTCTAGAGCTTTTTTCAGCTTGGCCATATCCAGTACAGACAGCTGGCTCAGCTTTTCTACGAGATCATCAAGATGTGCACTCACGTTCTTACCTCAAATTGTTAACTTTTTTGTTCCAAAACCGACAAAGGCTCTGACATTACAGCATCCAACACGCTCAGCATTTGAGACATCGGTGACTCGAGCAATCCGATAAATTCTGCTCTCATCTCGTTAATGCCTGGCAGTTTAGACAGCATATCCATCTCGGATCCGCTGTATGTTACACCTTCGATTTTGCCATAGATGACTTCCAGAATTTTCTGGTTGTCCTCTGAAAATTTAAATACGACCTTCGCCGAAGCCATCGCATCGCTTTGCTGCACGAAAACAACGCCAATATGACCTTGAAGTATAGCCGGATCGATCTTCAAACCCGACATTTCAGCAGCTTTCATAAAGACGCGCTTGCGCACGACCTCAAAAAGACTGCCGGACTTGGCAAGCTGCTCGCGAAAATCCCACGACATATTGGGAGACAACCGATCATAACGAGCGATGATCAAAGCAGATGATGCATCGATTTTTTGCCTGATCTCATCGAGCAGCAATTTTTTTTCATCTCTCATTGACGATCCTCCGTTTTACCGATCTCAACTGACTGCAGATCGATTTTCAGTCCCGGTCCCATTGTGGAAGTGATATACAGCGATCGGAAAAAAGCCCCTTTCGCACTCGCTGGCTTCGCGCGGGAAACAGCGATCAACAGTGATCGGATGTTTTCGACCAGATCGCTCTCGCTGAATGACAGCTTGCCGACCGCGTTATTGACGATCCCCAGCTTATCCACCTTGAACTCAATCTTGCCAGCCTTCAATTCCCTGACGGCCTTAGCGATATCCGTCGTAACAGTGCCCGCTTTCGGCGTCGGCATTAAGCCGCGAGGACCCAGCACCTTGCCGAGCTTGCCCAGATCACGCATCATGTCAGGTGTTGCGACAAGCGCTGAAAAATCCGTCCAGCCGCCCTTGATCTTCTCCAGCAGCTCATCGGCTCCGACAAAGTCGGCACCGGCATCGAGCGCTTCCTTGGCCTTATCGCCCTTGGCGATAACGACGAGAGTAATTGTCTGTCCCGTGCCATAAGGCAGGGATACCGTGCCGCGCACTTGCTGATCCGATTTTTTCGTATCGACACCCACCTTCAAGGCAATATCAATCGACTGATCAAATTTCACTTTCGGGCACTTCTTCAGAATCGCGATCGCCTCATCGAGCTTATAAGCCTTCAGCGGTTCGACCATTTTCTGAATTTCTTTCATTCGCTTCGAAACATGCGCCATATCAACCCTCGACAATATCTACGCCCATGGATCTGGCTGTTCCCATCACCATCATCATGGCGGCATCTTCGGAAACAATTCTCATGTCCTGGACTTTCGATTTTGCAATTTTCAAAACCTGCGCTTTCGTCAATTTGCCGACTTTGTCGCGGTTGGGCACCTTCGAACCCGATTCGATCCCCAGCTCTTTCAAAATGAGCCTTGAGACCGGCGGTTGCTTCGTGATAAACGTGAACGATTTATCCTGATAAACAGTGATAATGACGGGAAGTATGTCGCCCACCCTATCTTGCGTTTTCGCATTAAAATCCTTGCAAAAGGCCATAATATTGATCCCGGCGGATCCGAGGGCTGGGCCAATCGGAGGCGCTGGATTTGCCTTGCCTGCAGAAATTTGCAGCTTTATCGTTTTAACTACTTTCTTTGCCATTATTCTCCTTTACGGGTCCACAGCCCTAGGTTTGAGCTGTCTTTCGAGAAGGAATCTCTCCCCGCATTTTTTTTATCCTGCGCTATCCGCAGACACTTGTTCGACCTGCCAGAACTCTAAATCATCGACACGCGTCTCGCGGCCGAAGATGGAAACCATTACGCTCAGGCGGCCTTTTTCATGATTGACTTCGATGACCGATCCGGTGAAATTAACAAAAACCCCATCGGTAATTTTGACTCGATCACCCACTTCGACTTTATGTTTCTGTACAACGCCTTTCTTGCGCTCTTCCAGCTCCAGTAAAATGTTGTTGATCTCTTTGTCCGTCAACGGCACTGGTTTTTCTCCGCCTAAAAAGTCGATTACTCCGTCGACATTTTTAACGAATGCCCACGAATCTTCAGTAAATTCCATTTTAATGAGCAAATATCCCGGCCATATCCGTTTTTCGCTGATATGCTGCTGACCCTTTTTCACTTCAGAAACATGTTCGGTTGGAATCAGCACCTCTGTAATATATTCTCTCATTCCCATCGAAGCGATCGACTCCTCGAGGCTTTTTTTCACCTTTTTCTCGTGGCTGGAAATCACTTGAACGACATACCAATGTTGCATGTGAACCCTTTAACCAAATATCATTCGTACAAGAACTCCAAAACCGGTGACCGATCCTCGGATCACCAAGTCGCAAACATAAATCAAAAGCCCGAAAGCAAACGTTGCAATAATAACGGCTTTCGTGCTCATCAGCAGCTCTTCTCTCGTCGTCCAAGTTACCTTTTTCAACTCATTGATAACTTCGCGAAAGAAACTCTGTTTTTTTCTTTGCGGTTCAATCGTAGTCATTCGTACCTTTTGTACGAGTGCGGAGGGACTCGAACCCCCGACCCGCGGCTTTGGAGACCGCTGCTCTACCAACTGAGCTACACACCCTAATCCTCGGACCGCGCAAAAATCGTGCGGCCCGCATAGCCACTTACTTAATGATCTTGGAAACCGTACCGGCTCCGATCGTGCGACCGCCTTCGCGAATAGCAAAACGCATCCCTTCTTCCATCGCAATGGGGTGGATGAGTTCAGCCGTCAACTCGACGTTATCACCCGGCATCACCATCTCCGTTCCGGCCGGCAGAGTCACAGTACCTGTCACGTCTGTCGTGCGGAAATAAAACTGAGGACGATATCCGCTGAAGAAAGGCTTATGGCGTCCGCCCTCGTCTTTCGTCAGAACGTAAATCGTTCCTTTGAATTGAGTGTGCGGTGTGCATGTGCCGGGAGCCGCGAGCACCATTCCGCGCTCGACATCATTTTTCTCGATACCGCGCAGCAAGGCGCCTACGTTTTCGCCGGCGCGCGCTTCATCGAGCACTTTATTGAACATTTCCAGACCCGTTGCTACGGTCTCACGCGTTTCGCGGATACCGACGAGCTGAATTTTGTCGTTGACGCGCAGAATACCACGCTCGACACGGCCCGTCACAACCGTTCCACGGCCAGAGATCGAGAACACGTCCTCGATCGGCATCAGGAATGGCTTGTCGACTTCGCGCACTGGAGTCGGAATCTTCTCATCGATAACTTTCATCAATTCATTGATTTGTCCGACATAGTAAGGATCGCCTTCGAGAGCTTTCAGAGCTGAACCGCGGATAATCGGTACGTTTTTATAGCCTTTGCTCTCGAGCAGCTCGGTCAACTCCATTTCGACGAGTTCAACGAGTTCCTCATCGCCTTTGCCAATCATGTCCATTTTGTTGAGGAACACGACAATCGCAGGAACACCAACCTGGCGTGCGAGGAGGATGTGTTCTTTTGTCTGGGGCATAGGACCATCGGTCGCCGCCACAACGAGAATCGCACCGTCCATTTGAGCGGCGCCAGTAATCATGTTTTTGACATAGTCTGCGTGGCCCGGGCAGTCGACGTGCGCATAGTGGCGCTTCTCTGTCTCGTACTCGACGTGTGTCGAATTAATGGTAATCCCGCGCGCCTTTTCTTCTGGCGAGTTGTCAATCGATGCATAATCGCGATACTTAGCAGTACCCTTGGACGCCAAAACTTTTGTGATCGCAGCCGTCAGCGACGTTTTACCGTGGTCGACGTGGCCAATCGTTCCGATGTTGACGTGGGGTTTTTTCCGTTGAAAGGTTTCTTTCGCCATTGTTCCTCCGTAAGGATCTTTATTTTGCCCAAGATAGGAATTGAACCTACGACCACTTGCTTACCATGCAAGTGCTCTACCACTGAGCTACCTGGGCGTTTGCTGTTTCAATTGGTTCAAATCATTTAAAAGCTAACATTTTAGCTCTCATTCGCTAATTCCCGCAAGCTCTTCCCAGGCATTATTTTTGACGGTATACAATCCGCGCCTTGGTCAAATCGTAGGGGGACATCTCCACCGTCACGACATCGCCCGCATAGACCCGAATGTTCCGCATGCGCATCTTTCCGCATAGATGCGCAATCACCCTCATTCCATTTTCCAAAACCACGCTAAAATGCATATTTGGCAGCAATTCTTCAACTTTCCCATCCATCTTGATGGTTTCTTCTCTCGCCATGGGTTGGTACTTTGGTTAGTGATTAGCTCGCAAATGCTAACAATAAAACAATACATAGCACTTAAAAGTCAATGGGCTTTTGCACGAAATGTCATTTTTGCGCTAAAATGCATGCATGATTGAAGACGCCATCAGTATAGAGAAAAGAATAGATAAAATTAAAGAGATGTTTGCAACCAGCACGCCAGAAGAAAAAATGATACGGCTGCTGGACCTGGGCCGATCCTTACCCCCCTATCCCGGCGATCAAAAAACAACTCCGCACCTTGTTCCCGGCTGTCAAAGCACTCTTTACCTCTATTCCCACCTCGAAAACGGCCGCGTCCATTTCGAAGCGTGCGCTGACGCGCTCATTTCGGCCGGTCTCGCCGCCCTACTCATCTATGTGTACAGCTCAGAATCCCCAGAAATTATTTTAAAGACGCCCCCGTCCTTTCTCGCCAACCTCGGAATTCTGGACTCGCTCACGCCCTCGCGCTCCAACGGATTAGCCCACATTCATCAGCGCATGAAAAAAGATTCTCTAAAGTTTTTACTATCAACGATGATATCCATGGACCTCAATCCTGCACCTCATTAATATCTTGGGCAAAAAATTTGAGTGATTCGTGAGCGTAGCGACTTTGGTCCATCCCTTAAACCATTTTTTGACTCAAAACCCTTCAAGCGAAGCGGGAAAGCTCGATCACAGAGCAAAAATGTGGGAGAGAGCGGCCAAGACAATGCTTTTTGCCAAGTTTGTTATTACTGCAGCCGGTTTATATCTTTCGATGACCGGAACCAGTCTTTATTTTTTCCCGATCATAATCGGGCTGAGTTTGGGTGCTGTTCTAATTCATATTCTTGAAAGAGCTTTCGTCCATCGATTCCAAAATGCACGCCAACAAGCAAACATCGAGCGCGGCGTCGCTGCTCAGATCAAGCAAATCAGGAAGAAACCCGTTATCATAAAAGCATTTTATAGAAAGCATCCACTTGGCCATCCATCGCCAATCGATGTATCGCTATTGATCGCACGGTTTAACCATTACTCAAGAATGTGCCATGATGTCGAAAAAAAATTACATAAAAAATCTAAAACACTTCAGCTTTACTCAAGCGATGCCGAAAAATTAGCTCCTCAATACTTCTTTGATTGTCGCCAAAAAATCTATCAACGCGAACAGAGTGCGCTGATGGCCAAACTGCACAGTGCTGTGATACTGCAACTTTTATCCAATCCCTATCAGGAAATCGATCTGACGAAAATCGGCCGCCACAAAACGTATACTTTTGAACCCTTTACTTCAGACCACGAGGCATTCGACACGAGCCAAAGAATCAATTTCTTTCAATTCGCCAGCAAAAAACCGCCGCTGAGCGCTACAACGATTCGGAACAGCAAACCAACCGATCTCAGAAAACTTCTCTTTGACGAGGTGTGTCATGACGCCAATCATCTTTCGGGCCCAATGGACCGACGAGAACAGACCGCTGAAAGAACCTGATCAAACCCTCACCCTAAAGATCAAGAGTTTTGCCTGGCTTATTTTTTCCATCGTATTTTTCCCGATCGGCTTGGCGCGCATGGCGGGCTGGTTCATTGGCTTTGCCGCAAAAAAACTCGTCCTTCCTGCCGCATGGGATTGGAGAATTGATAAACCCAAACTAAAGTTGACATTTGATAAAAAATGGGGTGAGCATTCAGATTGGCGAAATTCCTATCAGCTACAGGAATATCAAATCAAAACCCCGGATGGCGCCCTCTTATGCACCCACCATTTTCGCCGCCGCCAAAGCCCAGCATACGCTCCGACGATCATCCTCTTTCAATCCAACGCCACGATCAGCTCGCAAGAGCACTATGAGGGTTTAATAGATGAATTTCTCAATCGCAAAATTCCTTGCAATTTCGTCCAGTTCGATTACCGCGGCGTCGATCGCTCTGTAAAATCGGCAGAATCAGCCCGCGATCTGTTCCTTGATGCCGATTCCGTCATTCAATTCGTGGAAAAACAATTAAAAGTTCCACCCGGCCAAATTCAATTCTACGGGTGGTCGCTGGGGGGCGCCATCGCCGTTAACGTCATGCAGCTGCATCCCGAGTGCACCAATCGGGCCGTTTTGGATCGCACTTTTTCCTCCATTTCGCGAGTTCCTCAATCACACCTTCCTTCATTTCTTTCGCCTCTATTATTCTGGCTGCCATTTGTGATCCGATCTCAGGGCTGGGAAATCAATACTGTCCCCGCCGCGCAAAGCCTTCAAAACAGGATATTGGCCATTTACCATCCCGACGATTCCGTCATTCCCTACTCGGCCAGCCTCCACAAAGCCATTCCTCTGCCTCACTCACTGAAATTAACTGGAAATCCTTACGCGAAGAAGCATCACTTAGAGCTTTTGAGCTCCTATAAATTAGAGCCCCACAAATCGGCACAAAGTGCTGCGGTAGATTTTCTGATTTCACATTAGACAAACGATCTCATTTTGCTCGCCGCCGACGATCTCGACGCGACCATCCTGGTGAACATAGAGATCGTATTCAAGGCGGACGCCGAACTCATTGGGAAGATAGATCCCTGGCTCAATTGAAAAGCAGGTAGACGCCAGAATGGGCCTCTCGTCGTGCATTTCCAGATTGTCCATATTGGCGCCGCTGCCGTGCAAAGATACTTCAATGTTATGCCCCGTGCGGTGGATGAAGTAGTCTCCGAATCCGGCCTGCCGGATCACGCTTCTCGCGCAATCGTCCACTTCAAAACCGCGGATTTCCTGATTTTTCTTAAAGCGGGTTATGACGAGCTCCGTCGCCGCCCGCTGTGCCTGTCGGACGATGGAAAAAATCCGGCTCTGCTTTTCTGTCGGCAGCGTGGCAGCCGCTGCGACGCGAGTGATGTCAGCATAGATCGATTGAGGCTTGTCTTCTTTGCCCCACAGATCGATCAGCACAAAGTCTCCCTCTCGAATGGCCACGGGCTTTTCTTGACACGGCGTATAGTGGGGATCGGCGCTATGTTCGTTGACGCCCACGATGGGCGCCTCCTTCGCCACCAGCTTTTCTTTGACAAATTCGCGCATGATCTGTTGCTGGACATCGCAATCGGTGATGCTACGCCCCTGCTTCAAATGAGTCCGAATCCAATCCCATGCGTCATTGACGATCCGGTCCAGCGCGCGGCCGGCGCGAATATGGCTTTCCCCCTGCTCAGGAGTGATGCGGGCGGTAAAATAGGGCAAAAAGGAGCCCGAAGAGACCACCTCCACACCAAAAGATCGAATAAAATCGATCGTGCCCCCATCGACTTTCGATACATAGGGAATCGCATTGTTGGGCGAGTATTCCATCGCCACGCGGCTTTTGCCTTTAAGCACTTTTCCCACTTGCTCCTGCAAAGACTCCCAGGACAGAAAGATCCGTTTAACTCCGGGCCGCTCATCGAGAACGTGGGACTCGATGGCATGGACGATTTTGACCGGCTCTCCAATAGCTGGAATCCAATAGAAAAGACGCCTCGTGGTCTTCTGAGATGGGGGGATTTCCAAAAATAGCCGGGCGAGCGGATTATTGCCCTGAAAATCATAGATCAGCCAGCCGTCGCTGTTCATCTCGCGCAAAAAACGCTGAGCCTGTTCGATTTTTTTCACTTGTTTAGACTCTGGATCAGGCACGATGCCGCGGCCACGCGCAAAACCTGAAACGGCTCTTCGAGCACGCCCACCAAAAATGGTAGAGATTCAGCGCTGCCGATATGGCCGATGGCCTCAAGGATGTGCAATTTTCTCTCATGATCGCTATAAACATATGCTTTTTGCAAATCAAAAACAACGCTTTCGCCATGGCCCATCAGAGACAATACCAGGCAAGCCTGCAAGCGCACGTTCGGATCATTGTCTTCGAGCAGACTGCGGACGACGTCCAGCGCTCCCGAATCCCCTTCCTGAAGCAGCATGGCCGCTGCAACGCCGGTGATCCCCCAAGTTTTTTTCTGCAAAAAGCTCTTCAGCGCTTCCTGCGCGCGGGAATCTTCGACCATCGCCATGACCGACACTAAATTCAGGCGAGTCATCTGATCCATTGCTTCAGGATAATTGGGGATCTGGTCGTTATGGCGCACCTGGCTTGGCGCCAGAACCTGAAACAGCGAGTTAGCGCGGTTATCCCACATCCACATCCGCTTCTCATTCATCAAAAACTCGTAGATCGTATCGCAGCAGCGCTTCACCTCAACCCTCTGCCCAATCAGTCCCAAAGCGACATTCACGCGCACATAGGGATCTTTGCTCTCGTTCAGAACCCTCTTTCCCAGCTCAACACAACGCCCGCCACTCGCAGCCAAAGCGCCCGCAGCGAGGCGCCGGTATTCCGGAAGATCGCCAAAAATCCAGCGAGAAAAGGCGCTCTCGCTCATCGGCGGATCGATCAGAGCCGCCGCCCAGGCCGCCGTGATCGCTACCGCCGGATTGGCATCGTCCAGCCTGATTTTCACGATCTCTTGCAGCTTTTCTTTTTCGATGTCTGGAAGATAGACAAGCCCGATCGCATTGATGGCCGCCACACGCACATCGGGGTTCGAATCCGACACCAGGCGGACAATATCATCCCGCGCTTCTTTGACCTGAAAATGGGAGGCGAGCTGACAGGCCAGATGGCGGATGCCGGCGCGGCTGGACTCGGTCATTTTCCGGATTTCTTCAGCTGTGATCCGATCGTAGATCGCCACCAGCGCCGTGATTGCGATCTGCCGCTCTTCATACGTATTTTTTTCCGAAGACACGATAGCCTGCAATTGCGGCGCCAGCTCTTTCATTCGGAGAGCCCCGGCGGCTTTAATGACTTCGAGACGGGTGAACCAGATTTTTTCTTCTGCCATCAAACGAGTGATCTCGTCTTTCAAAGGCGCGTCGGCAAAACCGGCGGCCATCTGCACGGCGACAGAGCGCACCACAGCATTGGAGTCGCGCATCATGCGCACGAGCATCTTGACCGCCCTGACATCGCGCGTCAGATAGGCGCCGATCAATGCAGAAAGGCGAATCGCATATTGATTCGACTCGATCCCTTTTCGCAAAATGCCCCATGATAGCTCTTCGAGCAACTGGCGATCCTGAACAAGATCGGGATATTTAAGCGACAGGCGATTCCACGCTTGCAGAGCGTTGGCCTCAAATCCGCTGGATGCCAGCGCTTCAATATAAGCAGCTCCGACGGCGCGCGATTGGGGAAACGATTCGTAGAGCTCCTGCGCCTCGCGCAGCGCTGAATCGTGATCCTCCAGCAAGAGGTGCGCCTGCACGCGGCGAATGCCATCTTCTTCAGAAATCCCCGGTGCGGCAAAAGCGAGGCACGGGATCCACAACGCAATCAAAAATCGCCAAAAAAATCTCATCGGATGCCCTTTCTCTTCTTATGAATGAGCGTACGATTTTTGGAAAGAGTCATTCCCGATGTGAATTCTTCGATGAGATTCGGGATATTTTCGAACGAGTTTACCCCATTTTTCGAAGTCCAATATCTCCTTAAGTTATATGGACTTCGAAAAATGGGCGTAAAATCGTCGAAAAGATTCCCGAACATCGTCGAAGAGACACATCGGGAATGGCTCGGAAAGGGTCAGCCCAGATTACCCATGCTGCGGCCGCCTAATAGATGGAAGTGCAAATGCAAAACACTCTGTCCCGCACCGGGGCCGTTATTGGTGAGCAAGCGGTAGCCGTCTTCAATGCCCAGCTGAACGGCCAGCTTTTGCGCGACAGCGACGATCTCCCCGATGAGATGCAGATCATCGCCCTTGAGGCTTTGGAGATCGCGGATTTCTTTTTTCGGCATGATGAGAATATGAACGGGCGCCGCCGGATGGATGTCTTCGATCGCCAAAATCCTCTCGTTTTCAAAGACTTTTTTACAGGGCAGCTTCCCCTCGATGATGCGGCCGAATATCGTCGACATATTTATTTTTTCTCCATGGCCAAATGAAATGCCTTAATAGCGTCCTCTCGCGTCTTCCAAATCGAAATGAATCGACCCTTATGACAAAAGACGGCGCCTTCGATCCCCGAAACCTTTTGCAGATCCTCGTCGTGCAGCCCGGCCCATTTTTCCGGCAGCGGATGGCGCACTTTCATCCGGTCAGCCATATTGGGCGGAATGCCGCGCAGCTTCCAGTGAGGCCCCGCTGGCATAATGACGAACTCGGCCGGGTGCACATCACCATTCATCTCAAAGAAATTTTCCATCCAGGGAATGGGGGCATCAAAAATGAGGACATTTCCGCCGGCATTCATTTTTTCGCGGACGATGGCTTTGCATTTCAGAATATAATCGTGCCGCTGGCGAAGGCGGTCCAAATACTCCACGACGAAGCCGACCGCGCGCCAAAAGGCCTTCAGCATCTCTTCATCGGACGCTTCGTACTCAATCGGCATAAAATTGCTAACGACCTGGGAGAAGCTGCTAGTGCCGATCTCGACCTTGGCAACGCCGATATCATGGGCATCGACCCCCATGATCAGAACCTCGTTGAAGTAGTCGTAGAGCGACGGTTCGATGCACCCGCTCTCTTTGAGATACTGAAGCACCATGCCGGCGCTGCTCAGCGATCCGCGATAACCGGACTGATGATGGTCAAAGCGCTTTTTCATAGGGTTGTATTCTCCGCCGACATCGCAAACATATTCGCATTGAGCCAATATTGCCGATCTGCGCGTGCGAAAAATCTTGTCGGCATCAATTTTCTTGAATAAGAGTAGCAACGAGCAAGCTGTCACTTCATCGGCATGAAATGAGCCGTCATGCGTACCAAAACTGCGCAAAATGATTTTCGAGTCCATCATCGAACTTTAGAGCAATCCTTTCACTTTATTCCAGATGATTGTTTGCAATCAAGCTGTCGTGCTTGCATCGCCATCATCAGTGTGATAGAAAGGTTCTTTCGTGGAGGATCTATGAAAATATTAAGTACTGCGTTTAAGGATGGATGCATCATTCCTTCCCGCTATACCTGCGAAGGGGCCAACATCAGCCCGCCCCTGGAATTCGCCGACGTTCCATCCGCCGCCAAAAGCCTCGTATTGATCATGGACGACCCCGACGTGCCCCGGAATCTGCGTGCCGACGGGATGTTCGATCACTGGATCATGTTCAACATGCCCCCGACGATTCTGCATATTGCGGAATCGAAGGGCCCTTCCAAAGGGACCTTTGGCCTGACGACGTTCGGCCATACGCGCTATGGCGGCCCCTGCCCGCCCGATCGCGAACACCGTTATTTCTTCAAACTCTATGCTTTGGATATAATGTTGCCTCTGAAAGAAAGGGCCCCGAAGATCGCAATCGAGAAGGCAATGCAAGGCCACATCATCGATCATGCTGAGTTGATCGGCCGCTACGAAAAAGGCAAAGGATACTAGATCTTCATGGAAAGCTACCTCAATCCCCAGCACTACGACCTCGTCACGCCCGACGGATTCATCCAGGAACTGCATACCATCGACGAGCGGAGCAAGATGGCCGTCGTCAAGATCGACGATATCTCTCCTGCTTTTGTCGGCTATGAAATCGATTCCAGCCTCATCGTTTTCAACCTCAAGAGCACGCTCGCCCAGCTGGGTATGAACGGCATCGGCCGCGAGTACACTATCAATCCCAAACAGAGCAGCGCCCTTATCCGCGTCGAACTGCAAGCGATCGGCCCTATCAGCGCCGCGATGCTGGAGCTTCTGCAAGTCGGAGCTTATATCGGCAAGCTCTTTGCCGCCGACGATCGACGGCGCGTGCGCGATCCCGATTATTTGATGCGGATGTTCGGACGGTCAGATCGGCGCGGACGCCCTCTTCTATCATTGGGCGGCCTTGACGGGAGCCGCGACCTGATCCTGGAAAAAAACGAGGGTCGCACCGTCGCATTTTTGTCCCTGCGCGATGGGATCGTCACCTATGACACCTCCGTCTACAGCTTTCTGCCCACTTTAGCCAAAGCCCTGATGAAGAACATGCCCCATACGCGGCAGCTTCTGCATCTGCACCACCACTGGGTCAGCGGCCAGCCGCGCCTCGTCAAGGAAAACGACGTTCTGCTCGTCCGCACCGCGCCCCTGCATATTCGAACAGTGTATGCCCGCGTTGTCGACAAGCTGCTGCCGCAGGGCTACCATCATACGACCGCCAACGTCCTACAACCCGATACTTCCGCATCCGGCGACATCTACGAGCTCTATGGATCGAGCAATCAGGTGCTCGATGATATTCCGCTCGAGTTCTACACCCTCGAGCCGCACCGCGAACACGTCTTTTTCTCCGATCGCGACCAGCTGCAAGCCTCTTTAGAAGATCCCGCCGCTCTCTTCGAAGCGGTCCGCACCGCCCCGTCCCCTGACAACTATCTCGCCGCCGTCTTCGTCGTCAAGGGAACACAAATGAAACACCTCACGGCCCAGGACTGGATCATCCGCGATCCGTACAAGCATGAGTTTCCGGGCTTAACCCATCCTTCGCGCCAGGCGATGATCGTAGAAAAATACATCGAAAACCAGCCCGCTTATCCATTTCTCAAGGCGATCGAAACAGGACTGATCACCTCGCAGGGCATTCTTCTCTGCCGCCACTTTCCAACGCCGCTCCTCAAGCGCACACTCTTGAACGACGATGTCCAGCGCTGTCTGAAACGAATCTATTTCCGCTATCCTTCGTGCTCGCACGACAGCTTTTTCTCCCACGAAGACCGAGCCATGCTCGTCGATCTGGCGAAATTCGGCATCCCCGTCTATTGGATCGATGAAACATCGCAAAAGATTTTGCAATACACGCTCAAGTCCGACAAGGATACGGGGCTGTTCGTCCCTATTTCTCTCGTCGATGCGTTCCGCAAAGCCACTGTGCTCGGCGTCTACGGATCGAATCTGCAGGAAGGCACTTTTGAAAACGAGCTGAAGGGCCTGTTGCAAGGCCTGCTTGAAATGCGAGAGCATGTCAACCACCCATTGCTAGGCCCCGGCACCCCGCTGGCGCTACTCACCGGCGGCGGCCCCGGCGCGATGGAGATGAGCAACCGTGTTGCCAAATCGCTCGGCATCCTGTCCTGCGCCAATATCGTGGATTTCCGGGCTAAAAGCACTAGCATCGTCAATGAGCAGCGCCAAAATCCCTATATCGATGCCAAGATGACCTACCGCCTCGATCGGCTCGTGGAGCGGCAAGCGGAATTCTATCTCGACCTTCCCATATTCGTGCCCGGCGGCATCGGCATGGACTTTGAGTACACCCTCGAAGAAGTGCGCCGCAAAACCGGATCGTGCCCAATCAATCCCGTTCTATTATTTGGCGAGCTCGAATATTGGAAGCGCAAAGTGTCGTCGCGCTTCCAGGTCAACCGCGACACTGGGACGATCAAGGGATCGGAATGGGTTAGCAATTGCTTTTACTGCGTTCAGACAGCGCGTCAGGGCTTATCCGTCTTGCGCCGCTTCTTCGATAATAAGCTGCCCATCGGCAAAGACAGCCCCGTCTATTCAGATGGCTTTTGCATCGTCGAATAAGCGCCTAACCCGCATTTCTCACACATTCCAGGAAAATCTGAACAATCTGTCACGCCATCTTTCATAAATCGCTCGTCGTCAATATTGCGACAATATTGACCTCCTCGCGATTTTCAAAATCTAGCATAACATCTTGTCCACCTTGTCTCTGGCTTGTGTGAGAAATACGGGCTAATTGACTGCCTCAGCCATCTGGCGAGCGTAATTTTCGTCAGTAAATCGTTGGGCCATGTCAGATTGCAAAAATTCGCCAGCTCTTTGCACATAGCCTTCCCATTCGGCTTGGGTCATCGCCTTTAGAAATGCGAGCATTTCACTATCGTCCTTAAACTGGCGGCGATCGATAAAACAATCCGCCGGAACATAGTCGGTGATATTATCCCCGCCCCAATAAATGGGCACTACGCCGGCCGCAAAACAATCCCAGAGTTTTTCAGTGATATATCTATTGATTCGGCTGTTTTCATAGGCGATGGCGAAGCGGTAATTTTTCAACACCTGCATTTTGTCGGGAATCGTCCCCTTCCATCGATTCTTAAATTTCTTGTTTTTCCAATACCTGCCATAGAGATCAAATGGCTCTTCCGGTTTTTTATCAAAAAAAAGAACCAGCTTTTCGCGTTCGGAGTAGAGCTCCCTGGCATATTTGCTCTTGTATCGGGATGCGATAAGCACCAAAAATTTTCTCTCCTCATAAGGCACCAATTCGTCAATCCGAAAAGTCAGATAGGGCAAGTAAAACTTGAAAAAGTGCACATTGTCGACGAGTTCGTCATCGTAAGTATAGATCCGATAAAACGCCTCTTGCCGCTGAAGATCGTAGGGCTCAGGCTGCACCGTCGCAGGCTCCCAGATAAACAGGATCAGCTTTTCTTTGGGCAAGCGCTTCAGATCCAGGTCTCTGAGATCGGGACCAATGCCGGTAAAAAAGACAAAAGCCGTTTCATCGTCGATGGGATTATTCCGGGGCAATCCCCACCCGAGCCAATGCTGAAAATCCTTCCATCCATGAACCTGCTTCCAAGTGAGAATCCAGGGACGGTGAGCTGCGAGATCCCAATGGCGCACCGCATAGCCTTTTTTCTCAAAAGCCAGGCGAATCAAGTAATAATGGGGCCATGACGGCTTTGTCCACTGCTGCGGCTTTTCAAAGGACGCATCGCCGACCAGGGCGGGATTCCAGTCTTCGAATATCTCAACGCGTTTGGCGTGTAAGGACGCGCAAACACACAAAAAAAATACAATCCATCGCATACAATCTCGCGAACGCTGTAAAAGTCATAATCGATACGCCCATTGCTTCAAAGGAAAAAATGTTTAAAAGCCGTAGGCCAGATTGAACTCGAAGTAGCGAGTATGTTTTTTCTGGAACTGGCCCTCCAGGGAATAGCCCTGGTGAAAGCCGGTGTAAAAGCGGAACTTTCGGCCGACGCCGGCCAGTTTGCTGAACTCATACCCTAACCGATATGTGCCGTCAAAATTCCAGTCGAGCCACTGCATATTGCGGATATGCAATGCAATGAAACAGGTGCCGAAAAGGCGCTGTTTATAAAATTTGCAGCCCCAGAAGCGCGCTTCCGTGCCATACTGGATATAGAGAGGCGGTTTTTCGGGGTAACTCTCGTCGCTATGCACTATCAGGCCCGGACCGACATATACGCGAATCCCTTCCGTAGCTTGATAAGAAGTGTATAAATCGATCCCCTCAATACTGGGATTGACGCGAACGACATGCGGGTGGTTGACCATGTACTCGTCGCCCAAGTGGCTCGAGATATGATATCCCCTGAAACGGAAAGACCATTGATTGACGGCATAAGTGATCGGAACGCCAACGTAGAAATCCGTGTTGACCAGCTCGGTTCCACCGCCGATATTCGGCGAGGGATCCATATTGAAGACAGACCATATTCCGGCTTCGATACCGATCTGCATATCGCCGTGCCAGCGAAATACATCGAGCCAGCGATAAATCGGAAAGTCATCGCCGAGCGCAATATTGACGCATTTGACCCCGATCACATGGTCGCCGGCGCGATATCCGACGGTATAAGACACCTGTCTGGGGTCGGCAATCAGGGGCTGGAAAAGTTCAGTAGTCTGAGGAAACCAGATGCCGCTGATCTGCGGGCGGCGGACATATTTTTCTCTGAGCTCAACATCTTCGGGCGGTACGCCGTCGAGGACAATGACTTCTTTGACTTCGGGAATATCCCTGACGAAAGAGACGATACTATTGGCAAGGAGTTTGTTTTTGGGGAGATTCGCGAGCCATACCTTGTGATTTTTCACCAAAACAACGACGCGGTATTCAAAGTAATGCAGATCGACGAGAGCCTGGATATAGCCCTCGAAATAGGGATCGGTCGCGGAATGAATGGACTCAGCCGGAAGATTGTCTTTGCGGCTCAACGCGACCGTCACTTCCTTCGAGGGTTCCTGAGAATCGATCTTTTCATCTGCATAGCCTGCAATAAAACAGGAACACAATGCGATCGCCAACTGACCTGAACGAATCATCTGCATACAGAGCATCCTCACCCCATGGTTGATTCACAGGGACCAAGACTCTGTATACATTTTTATCGATTGAGTGCCAAGGATTTTTTGGGAACGAACTTCAAAATTCGCAGACCGCTCCAAAGACAAAGCACCGCGCCGATGCCCAGCACAGGCAAGGCGCCCCAAACAACCGACATCCATCCGCCGAGCGGCGGCCCGACAGCGCCGCGCAAGCCTGCCATGGCCACATTGACGCCGGTATAGCGAGCGCTCTCGTCCTTTCCGGCAAAATGAGGCCCCGACATATTCCAGACAAGATGGCTGCCCCCCTGCCCGACGCCATACAAAAAGTAGGCCGCGTATAGCCAGAAAATCTGCCATTGGGCCATGGCCAGCATGACCGGAAACAAAGCGATCGTTAAAAACACCCCGCTTGCGAGGCGATGAATGGGGTGCTGATCGATCCATCGGCCCCATAACGGCGACGAAGCGACATATCCAAGTCCTTTCGCAATCGAGATCGCAGCAGCCATCTGCGTATAGGAGATGCCTAATTCATCGACAGCGAACAGCGGCAGCGCCGGCTGAATCAACATGACGGCAAATCCGCAGACCATGAACCCCCACTGAAACCCCGCAAAATCCTTGCGGGTCCGCATGAGCTCGATGCTATCGCGCCAGGGGCGGACGATGAGCTCCTTCAAGCTGGGGCGCTTCTCCCGTTCGCCTTCTTGCACGGGCACCGAGGCCTGCACAAACGACCCGACCAACCCCAATAGAGCCGCGCCGACAAATAGCAGTTTCCACAGGCCGGGATCCTGATCGAGCATTCCGCCCATGGCCAATGAGAGCAGCACGCCCTCGCCATATCCGACGGCAGAGCTCAATGAAAACAAACGGCCGCGTTTGCCCTCTTTCAAATTTTTCTTCAAGATCTCCATCCACGCCGGAACCCCTGCGCGATAAAAAAGCATGTAGTTAACGGACGCCGCAATGACGAACCAGACCGAATCAAACCAGGGAACGAACAGGAATGGGAGGCGCATGAGGAGGCCAGCGCCCAGGACATTAGCGCGCAGCCGCCCGCTCGATCCGGCGCTCCAATAAAACGAGAGCAGCGTCACGAGCGGCTTGAGCATTGTGAGCAGCGCGATCTGAAACGGAGTCGCATGCAAATCCTTGTACAAAATGAACGCGACAAACGGATATAAAGTCGATAGCGGCTCGTGAAGCATGCTCGACCAGAACAGCGCCATTTTTGTACGCCGCGCTGCCTTTTTTTCGATCTCTTCGCCCATCATTTCCCTATCCCGAATGGACTCCTATAATACCCTCTTTGACCCATTTCAGGAAACAGCGCGATTAACGATCCCGCAACAACCACAACAAGCTAAACATAAACACATTACATGATTAACGACTCAGGTTGAATTTTCTTATCTTGTGTTAAAACAGATGTTTTGAATAAAATTTTAGGCCCACAAATCGGAAAATATCGATGATATACACAAATTACAGCAGTACTCCTTCACTCAGCACATCTTTTGACAGAGATTCAGAAAAGCCGTCGCCTACAACGCCTCCTGGAATTTCGATAAATGAGAGTACAACACCGCATGACCAACCAAATCGCTCTGCCTCGCGAATACAAAACATCGCTCGCCAGCGAGGAATATCGGTATCAAATCCAAACAACTCAAGTTGTCCTAAAGAAATAGTTGACTTTCTAAAAAAACACGCTAAAGAAGGCACACTGCACACATTTACAATTACAGAAAACGGATATACCCAAACGTTGAATGATCTTTTACACCAAAGCTGTAATAATAAACAATCTAGTCTGTACGAACTAGAATAACAATACTCGCTTTCAGAGTGGCAATAGGGCGAATCAACTGGATGAGGAGTTTCTCATCCAGTTCAATAGCCTGACAAGAATGATTTGAGGAAAGACAGGATCTTTAAACGGGTTGATCCAAAACCGGAGCAGGACCTGAAGTCCATGACCCCTGCCACTTACCATTCTCATCTCTGGAATAGGAAGCTCTAGCGATTCTAGGGAACGTATCCATCAGATTAAAGTTCTGATCCCGCAATTCATAGTCAAAAAGATATGTAAATTCAAAATTTTGTGAATTTTTCTTTTCAAACTGGATTTTTTTTTCTTTTTGTTTTAGCACTAAACCCGTCGCCTCAGTCAAGCGACATGTTATTCCACTGTCATTCACCGCTATCACAATAAATCCAGTTTGCGAAAACAATTCCTGTATTAAATGCTCAGCACAACAATCGTTACTTATATACGCCCGACGAATTAAATGTGTGAGCTCCTGAGCGAATTTCAATCTGTCCTTTTTATAATCTGGAGGAGTAAAATCTATAGATTCATTATCTACACGTTTATAATCTGGAGGAGTAAAATCTATAGATTCATTATCTACACGAACAGAAAAAGAGTACGCCCATCGAGTTACGTCTTTACAATACTGATCTGTTACTGTAAATTCTTTGCAGTTAAATTCGTTACAAGCCTTAATAGTTAAATTTTCTTCAAATCTCTTCAGCTTTTTTAACTCGGCTTCCAAATTAACTTCAAAATGCTGTTCGCCACTTAAATGTTTTTTTAAACCTATTAATTCTTGCGCCATATTTTCGTCCGATGAGTCTGGAGTGGCTCTCCCAGCCAATGATTCATTTCCAACCGATTGGACAGGAGACATTGATTCATTTCCAACCAATCGTTCAAGATCTTTGAGTTCAGGCCCTTTCTCAACTTGGCGTTGCCTCTCGCTGCCTAGACGTTCTTGTTTCTTTACACGGGCATCTAAGTAAGCTCCCACACAGATAAAGCTAACAACGAAAACCGTTCCAAAAACGATAGGAAAGAATAGCATTCCCAGGGTAGCGAAACTGGCTGCCGTAGCGGTTACAGCAATAATTGCTAAGGCTACTGCCGCGACATGAAGAGCTATCGTGCTCGCGACTGTAGTTGCGACAAAGGTATCCGCACCACAAACTCCTAACTCATTGATACATTTTTTTTCGACTGTTGCCACTCTTCACCTCCTTTCAATATCAATCACACCACATTTTATTACACCAATCATAACAAACACGAAATAAACGGTCAATGACTTAAAGTGTTTTTACTTAGCACTAAATAATTAAATACAACAGAAATGTACAAAATCGCGTTCAAAACAAAAATCGCTCTTTTTTCCCATGGACAGGAACCAACAAATCTCTTAACATTATTCAACTTTTTTCAAAGGCGTTTATGTCCAAATCCAAATCTCCTCAAGTTTCCATAGATCTCTGGAAGAGCCTCTATCAGGTCGCCGGAGAATACCTTAGCCTCACCCCATGGAAAGTCGTATCGGAAGACGATCTCTTTGCCGTCCACGATCCCGTTTCAAATAAAATCAACTATTGTTGCGTACTTGGCGAGGCGGGCGAATTTTCCGGACTCACGCTCTACCGCGGAAGAGAAGGGCTGGAAATGCATCTTCAAATAAAAGAAGACAATTTTGATCCTGAAAACTCTGAAATCATAGATCTCTACGATGCGATCGTCGTAGAATTTTGCGATCGGAAAGAATTAGACAAAGAGGATCTCATTGTTATTAAACAATTAGGAATGGAATTTTCAAAAAAAGAACCGCATCCGCAATTCAGATCCTTTTTGCCTGGCTATCTGCCTTGGTATTTAAACACAGAAGAGGTTCAGCTACTCACTTTAGCGCTCATGTGTGCTGTGAACCATGTGAAGCAATGCATGACCGACTCAAACTTCAAAAGATCTGTCTGCAACAATGACAAGATTCTTCTGTATTCTCAAAAACAGCCGGACAGTAGAAGTGTCTGGGAAATCAGTTGGCATACTCCCGGTCCCCTACTTCCCAAACAATTTGATGCATTTCCGATTGATCAGCAAAAAATATGGGCACTCAAGAGTAAGTCGAAGTCCGCTGATACTGTTTGGGAATCGAGAGCTTTTTTAATTCCGGATGAAATCATAACTGATTCGACCCGCCCCTATTTTCTTCGCATAGTAATGATTGCTGATGAAGGCACAGGGGAGATTATTCATACTGAACCGGTACAATCTTTTGCCTGTCCATACATCAACCTACGCGACACAGTGCTTTCCACTATGGAATCTCTGAAACAACTGCCTTCGAAAATTCTGGTTTTGGATGAAAACGCATTCAGAGTTCTCAGCCCTCTGAAAGCAGCGTTAGGCATTGAAATCGAAACAAACCCCTGCCTTCCTGTCATTGAACGAGCAAAGGAGTACCTTTTTCAAGAACTGAACGATCGCTTCGATCCAGCATTGGCCGGCGGGCCGCGGGAACGTTAGAAAAAAGATTGATTGTGTCATTAGGCACCGGGTTTTTCTATGCACTTTTGACAAGGATGCTTGCGCAATCGCAAAACATCGGCTATCTTAAGTCCTTTTTGCGGGGCAATAGCTCAGTCGGTTAGAGCAGCGGACTCATAACCCGTCGGTCCCTGGTTCAAATCCAGGTTGCCCCACATTTTATCTCGCTGATTATCAGCAACATAAGAAATCAATTGGCTCTCACTAAAATGTTTGTTAGACTCTGATGACCACTGGCTGACCACTAAACAGCAAAAGTCTACATCGGAGGACAAACAATCGCATGGCTAACTCTTTGAAAAAACAGACGCAAGGAGACGCCATGAACATTCCGCCAGGCATTGACCGCCTACCCCTCGAAGACGGCACCTACCGATATCGGGTCCGCATCCGGATCAAAGGTCACAAACCCCTCTCTAAAAATTTTAAAAGCCTTGTCCATGCCAAGCAGTGGAAACGAGTCACGGAAGGCCAAATCGAGAAGGGGCTCTATGTCAGCTTCTCGAAGGCTGATCAATACACTGTCGCCGACGCCATCATTCGTTATCGAAAGGAGATCCTCCCTCACAAAACCAACGATGGGAAAAACGTGGCAAGGCACCTCAATCGCTGGGAAACAGAACTCGGCCATCTGAAACTAAGCCGCCTCAACCAATCAGTCATCGCCGAAGTGCGCGACCGAATGCTCTCCGAAAACATCCGTCCGGATCAATTGCGCTCGAACAGTACCGTCTCGAGATACTTGGCAAGCTTCTCTCATGTCCTAACCACCGCAGTGCGCGAATGGCAATGGATGAACGAGAATCCCTGCATCAAAGTGCGAAAGCCCAAATCCCCGGCGGGCCGAGTCCGCTATCTCAGCAGAAATGAACTCGTTAGACTTACAGAAGAGTGCAAACGAAGCCAAAACAAAGACCTGCATCTCATTTTTCTCATTGCTCTAACGACTGGCGCTCGAAAATCGGAGATCCTCGGCTTGAAGGGCAAAGATGTCGACCTAGAAAATCGGATCTTCCTTCTCTTCGATACGAAAAATGGCGATAACAGGATACTCCCTATTAGCGATCAGATTTTCGAAATCGTCCGAAATCGATCGATCGAGGGATCTAGCTTCCTTTTTCCATCGCCCACCGATCCAAATCAACCTGTATGCATCCGCTCTGCTTGGGAGGCAGCCGTCAAGCGAGCCGAGCTCGAAGACTTTCGCTTCCATGATATTCGCCACACGACTGCAAGCTATTTGACAATGGACGGGACTTCTACTCGCGAAGTAGCTGAGGTTTTAGGACATAAAAGTTTGCAAACCACGAAACGATATTCTCATTTAGCCAATGCTCACAAGAGAAAATTGGTCAATCGCTTGGAGAAATTGATTCATGAAAGACCTCAGTGAAGAAGAAATCCTAAAGCGGTTACTCGCCAAAAGGGAAAATTTTAAGGTGACTCACGAAGAAGTAATCAATCCGGATTATGAAACATGGGGACGCGCCAGGGAATGGCACTATCATCAAGGAGTCTGTCTATTCGCAGGGCTTGCGCCAGTGTCCAAGCCCTACTTCGACATCATTATCAATGAAAAGTCTCCATTTGATCTAATCAATTGGTTTGTGTACTACCCTACTGAAATCACTGATCGCAATCGTCTTAAAAATATCCACCGAATATTACAGCAGATTCCCCAGCTCTCCCAAGCAAAAAAGCAGGGTCACACCATCCCCCCGAAGGTGCTCACAGATCTTTGCAAAAGCTTTCTGGATGTCTTACAGTTACCCCCGAATCTAATTGAAGTGATCCACAGGTTTGGGCCTCACGATTCTTTAAATCTTCCCAGTACTTTTTGTCCCCTCGAAATCGATCCTTCCGCTCTAGAAAACTTGAAGAAATTCAAAGAACGAAAAAACATGCCGCTTCCCTTCAGCTCCATCGTAAAAGAAGAGCCACCTTCACCATCGCCAGTCCCACCCGTTCCATTCGAAGAACCCCTTTCCATTGCTAAAAGACTTTTCCCTTTTAAAAGCGCCGGAAGATGGGAAAAAGCGGATACTCTTTCGTTTGATGAAACAATCCTCTTGCACTATGGCATCGAGCCAGTCGAGATCCTCAGTCAACCCCTAGACCCATTGCCCTATCATTCCCAGTCTGAGATCATGAAAGAATTTGTTGAATATCTAAACCGATATTTCCTCGGAAACATGCCGCATTTCATCCAGAAGTTAGATGAAACCGGCATCATCACTCTGATAGAACGTGCTGTACAAGCTGGAAATTTGAGGGCATTTAAATCGCACGGATATCCCGCAATGATCAATTCTTTTATGAGAAATGAAATCGCTCTCTGGATGGAAGTGAAAAAATTGACGTTTCCGATTCGCAGCGTTTCTGATTCCAAAACTACAGAAAAAAAAGGAGAGATTTCTAAGGAAGATATTCTAGATTACGACCTTAAACGCATGGACAAAGATCAATTGGCCAAGCTAATGACTCGCAGCGCCGCTGCCGTTATTTGGAAAGATCCCCAATTGCGCACTCCACAACAAGTGCGGAAGCTTCCCCATTTCAAAAAGGCATTGGCTTTCGTTCAGGAAATAATAGGGAAGAAAGAACCTTTTGATGAAAAAACTGTCGAAGATTGGATTCGAAATTTAAATCCAAATTATAAACCGAAAAAATAATCCCTCTCCTATTTTTCCCCGCCGATAAAAATAGTTCTCCCCCTTCAGCGATCGTTATCACGATTAACGCTTTCTGAGCCATCCCCTCTTTGCTCGATCTCTTCAAATACGATTCCCCCTTCAGCTATTTTTCTCGAGGAGAGACTCCCTTTTCGCTAAGGAGCGATGCTTTTCCCGACCGTCTCTTTATTTCGCCGCCCATCAATGAGAGTTTAAGGCCATTCATTACAACACAACCCAAAAGGAGGTTCGTGATGAAGAAAATGATACCGCTTACGAAATGGCCTCAGTTCCACACATGGCCATCGGCTGCGGCCCTCAGATATTACGTCTTTAACGGCGAATTCAATGGCTTCGACAAGGTCTTTAAAAGAGTCGGCAGAAGAATCTTGATCGATGAAGAAGCGTTCTTCGCATGGGTCGAAGACAGAAATGCAAGCAATTAATAACCAGAGAGCGTTGGGAGTACCGACCAAAGTTCCCAACGCTTTCCATCAAGTAGGTCTATCATGAATGTACCAATTTCTCCTGAAACGCGACAGGAAAATGTCGCTCTCGAAAAAAACGCCCTATTGATCAGGGTCAAAACCAAACTTCCTCAAGCTTTGAAAGCCAGAATCAAAAAAATGGGAGCCATTTGGCTCGAATCCTATCAAGCCTATGCCATCCCATTATCGCAAAAGAACTCTATCCAGCAGTTGCTCGATCCCTGGAAGACTCAGACTACCCTCTCAGAGACATACATCGATCCCTCTCAATTTTCTCCGACAGGGAAGGCCCGTAACAGCCATGAATTGAGAATCTCGATCCTCGATGAACAAATCTATCAGGAGTCGACGCAACTCATGTGCGACATCCACCTCTATGATCCAAACTTGTCTGAAACAGATTTTGATGCAACACCCTCCCAAGAGGGAAAAACCTCCGCGCAAATCCAAATGGAAGCGCTGTTTTACGAAAGAAGACAAACTCTCTTGGAGAAAAAACGGGAACTGGAATCATTGACGGCCAACTCCCTCAAAATGAATCAGGGCGACAATCCTTTTGTTCTCGATGAAACTGGCCTATGGCATGTCAGCGAAGAGGGGAAAATATGGATTTCATCGCCAATCCAAATTACAGCACGCATACGAGACGAAAATGGTCTTAATCACGGGAAGCTCATTGAGTTCGATGATGCCGATGGCGTCCATCATACATGGCCCATGCCCATGGAAATACTCGCAGGCGATTGCTCTGAATTCAGGAGCACACTCATGAATGCTGGCATGGAAATTTCTACCTTCTCCAGAGCGCGTCAATGGCTTACAGATTATGTGCAGCGCTCCGCCCCTTCCTTTACTGCCCGCTCCGTATCTCGAACGGGTTGGCATAAAAATGGCTTCATCCTACCCGATACAAATTTTGGAAGCCTTGGTCAGGAAAAAGTATTGATTCAAGGCAAGACGTGCAACTTCCGCGGCTACTGCGTCTCAGGAACTCTCCTTGATTGGCAGACCCATGTTGCAAATCTATGCGTGGGCAATTCCAGATTGATTTTCGCCGCAAGCGTAGGTTTCGCTGGCCCTCTTCTCCATCTCATGGAAGCAGAGCCAGGAGGATTCCATTTCTGCTCCCATAGCAGTTCTGGAAAAACGACAGCCCTTAGAGTGGGAGCTTCCCTGTATGGAAGCAAAGAATTCATGAGGAAATGGAAAGCAACCGTGAATGGCTTGGAAACAATCGCATTCCAACACAACGACACGCTGCTTTGCCTCGATGAGATGGGCGAAATGAGTGCTCTCGAGCTTGGCGATGCCGCATACATGTTGGCAAATGGTTCTGGCAAAAACAGAGCGCGTGCCGACGGCGGGCTCAGAGAGCCGCTCACCTGGAGGGTTGTTTTTCTCTCCAGCGGCGAGATCGGCCTTGCAGTCCACATGGAACAGGCTGGAAAAAAATCGAAAGCTGGTCAAGAGATTCGACTCGCAGAGATCCCAGCCGATACAGGCAAACACGGCCTGTTTGAAGAATTGCATGGGTTTGCCAACGGATCGGTCTTTGCTGATACGATCAGTAAAAATGCCCAGAAATATTATGGCACGGCTGGGAGGGAATTTCTAAAAAAGCTCACAGAAGATTTAGAAGGCGCCAAGGCATTCATAAAAAAAGCCATGAATGCCTTCCTGCTCGCCGCGATTCCCGAAAAAGCCAGCGGACAAATTCATCGGGTTGCAGCCCGCTTCGCTCTCGTTGCTGCGGCTGGAGAATTGGCGATCCACTATAAGATCACCCGGGTGCTTGGAAAGGATGGCCTTGCCTCCATTGGATGGGATGAAGGGGCGGCGCGCCAAGCCTCATTTAAGTGTTTTCAAGATTGGGTCGAGGCTTTCGGCGGCCCTGGCCTTCAAGAAAAAACTCAACTATTGGCAGACCTGCGTTATTTCCTTGAACAGAACGAAGAATCGCGTTTTACCGATTGGTACGCAAACGACCCAAACGCAGTCCCGAGCGGGTCCCGGACCCATCATCGAGCTGGATTCCGTAGGCATACCGCCGAAGGAACTGAATTTTATATTTTCCCAGAGACCTTTAAGAGAGATATTTGCAAGGGACGAGAGGAGAAGTTCGTAAAACAAACACTTTATGAACATGGTCTGCTCAAGAAAGATCCCCAGGGCAAATTCACCTGCTCGGCCAAACCGGCATCCGAAGCGAAATCAAAGAGGTTCTATGTATTGATCTCCACATTGGAGGGGGAGGGGTAATTCTCCCCTTCTCCCTTGATTCCTGGTGTGTAGCAAGCGCAAGGTGTGCAAAGAGACCAACCCATTTATTATTAATAACATAACAAATAACACGTTATTGAACACCCGAGACCTTTAGATAAATTAATTAAGTAAAAAACAAAACGCACGTAAACATATATATTTAAAAATAGAAACAAAAACGAAATAAATGCATAATTCATAATGAATTACAATTATGGTTTTCATTGAGCGAATATCACAGTAAATATTGGGCTTTCTCTTTATCTATTAAAAGCGCATCAGACAAGATCGAGAATCTTTCTCGCTCGATCGCCAATGCGAGCGTTGATCTCAATCCACACCAAGTAAGGGCGGCCCTTTTCGCTCTCCAGTCACCTTTCCCCTTGTCTCGCGGAGTTATCCTCGCTGATGAAGTCGGCTTGGGCAAAACGATTGAAGCAGGGCTCGTCATCGCTCAACGATGGGCTGAAAAGAAACGCAAAATCCTTCTCATCGTCCCAGCCTTTCTTAGAAAGCAGTGGGAAATTGAACTACGAGAAAAATTTTACCTCACTTCTCGCATCTTAGATTCTAAAACAGCGCCTAAAAACAACCCCTTTGATAGCTCAGATGAAATCTTGATCTGCTCATATCAGTTCGCAGCTCAAAGAGCCGGTCAGTTGCCCAACCGATGGGATCTTGTCGTGATCGACGAAGCCCACCGCATGCGCAACGTTTACAAAAACTCGAATAAACAAGCCAAAGCCATTGCGGAAGCGCTTAAAGAAGCGCCTAAACTTCTTCTCACAGCCACCCCGCTCCAAAATAACCTCATGGAGCTTTACGGCCTCGTAAGCGTAATCGACCCCTACGTGTTCGGCGATGAAGCCACCTTCAAAGATCAATTCGTATCCAGAGATTTAGATGAACAGAAAAGCGCCATTCTAAAAAAGCGCCTTGAGCCTCTGATCATCCGTACCCTCCGAAAACAAGTTCAAGAATATATTCCCTTTACCAAGAGAATCCCCCTCACTCATAAGTTCATTCCGACAGATGACGAGCAACATCTGTACGAAGCCGTTTCAGCCTACCTACAAAGAAAGGATCTTGCTGCGCTTCCCAACAGTCAACGCCAGCTTATTACTCTTGTGCTGCGAAGGCTCCTTGCCTCTTCATCATTCGCCATCACAGAAACCTTGAAATCTATGATCCGCCGCCTCGAACGAGACGCGGGACCCTCCCATATTTTGGAAGAAATGGACCAAGAAATGATCGATTCCCTTGATGAAGAGGTGAGAGAACGGTTGATTGAATCCCTGCCTGATCAAGAAATGAACGCAAAAAAAGAGAAGATGCGAGAGGAGGCTCAGGAACTTAGATCTTATGTGGAGCTGGCTGAAAAAATCCGGAAAAACACAAAAGGTGAAACCCTCCTGATCGCTTTAGAAGAAGGCCTCAAAAAAGCCATCGAACTAGGAGCTGCTGGAAAAGCCGTTATTTTTACTGAATCAAGGAGAACTCAAGCTTATCTCTATGAACATCTTTCTGCAAATGGCTACCAAGATCAAATCATCCAAATCAATGGATCAAACTCCGACGCAAAATCAAAAGCCATTTACGAAACTTGGATGAAAAAAGAGGCTAATTCCTTCCGAGCCACCTCTAAATCAGTTGATATGAAAGCTGCTCTCGTCGACGCGTTCCGTGAACAAGGAACCATCCTTCTTGCCACTGAAGCCGCAGCAGAGGGCTTAAATCTTCAGTTTTGTTCGATCGTCGTCAATTACGACCTTCCCTGGAATCCACAACGAGTCGAACAAAGAATCGGCCGTTGTCATCGCTATGGACAAAAACATGACGTCGTCGTCGTCAACTTCGTCAATATGGCCAACGAGGCTGATCAACGCGTCTTCGAACTCTTGAACGAAAAATTCAAACTCTTCGATGGCGTATTTGGCGCAAGCGATGAAATCCTTGGCGCGATTGTATCAGGAGTCGACATCGAACTTCGCATCCACCAGGTTTATCAAACATGCCGCTCTCCCGCCGAAATCCAGGAAGCATTCGACCGTCTTCGCCAAGAACTCGAAACGCAAATCCAGGAAAACATCCAGCAAACAAAAACGCATCTCCTCGATCACTTTGACCAAGACGTCGCCGACCTGCTGAAACTGCGAAACTCGCAAACCGAATCAACGCTTTCAAAGCGAGATCAATGGCTTTTATCCCTCCTATCACATGAGTTCGGCGTTCCCTTGCCTAAAAGCCCCGCACCATTTGCCCTGCCAGGGTCGACTCACCTTTACACGCTCAATTGGCAAGAAGCGCAAAAAACAGGCGCCCGTTTCTTACGCGAAGACGATTTCATTATCGAATCTTCCCTTCAAAAAGCACTGAGCCATCAAACGCCACCCGCTGAACTTTGCTTTGATTACACGAAATACCCCAGTAAACTTTCCTTAATCGATCCCCTTGTTGGAAAAACAGGCTGGCTCGGCCTTTGGCTCTTTCAAGTAAAGACCTTTGAAGAAGAGCAATTCTTGCTATTCGCCGGTTACACAGATGATAGCATTTCTCTCGACCACGAAACCTGTGAAAAACTATTCAATCTGTCTGCTAAAGCCCAACCGACTCATCTATCCCCGCCTTCCCTCGAATCGCTCCTTGCCGACAAACAAAAATCCCTCGTCTCCGACATCGAAAAAAGAGCTGGTACTCTCTTCGGAAAGGAGGTCGAAAAGCTCGATGATTGGGCAGACGATTTCAAGGAAAGACTCGAGAAAGAAATTAAGACTCTCGATAAAGAAATCCGCGAGAAGAGGAAAGAGGCATCAAAAGCCCCAACTCTCGCAGAAAAGCTCCAAATCCAACAAACCATCAGGAATCTGGAAAAACAACGCGCCAAGAAACGCCACACGCTATTCGAAGAAGAAGATCGCATCGATGCCGAGCGCGATCATGTGATACTGACCCACTCCCAATCCCTTCAGCCTCAACTCAGCACAACCCCCCTATTCCAGGTCCGGTTCAAAATCATATGAGGAAAGAGATGAAAAAATCGCAAAAGTTAGAACTCACTTGGCCTGGCAAAGAAGATTGGGAGAAGCCGGAGCCGAGGCTGTTGTTGGAGAAAAGCTCTTACGGGACAAAGAAGGGCGCCGAAGAGAATTTGCTGATATACGGCGATAACCTATTAGGGCTGAAAGCACTTGAGAGAGATTATACTGGAAAAGTGAAGTGCGTTTGTATCGATCCGCCCTATAACACGAAAAGCTGCTTTACCCACTACGACGACTCAATGGAACATTCCATGTGGCTCAATATGATGAAAGAGCGACTTATTATTTTAAGACGACTTCTGAGAGAGGATGGGTCGATTTGGATCAATATTGATGACGGAGAGTGTCACTATTTGAAGGCATTATGCGATGAAATTTTTGGCAGAAGAAACTATATTGGCTCACTTATTTGGAAAAAAAGAAAAGGTGGAGGCAATGATTCTTCATTCTTTTCAACTGATCACGAATACGTTCTTTCCTACGTAAAGAACTCTGATAAAAAAATTCACTCAAAAAAATGGCGAACCCCTCATGAAGATAAAAACTTAAAACGCTATAAAGAAACAAACCATGACGGAAGATTATTTTATTGGGATACTTTAAATCGACAGGGATTAAAAAACCCAATCCCTATCGAACTAAAAGCTCCAGACGGGAAAATACTTAAAATACTATCTCAAAGATCTAGATACACTGTATTATCTGAGATTAAATCAGGGGATATTCGTTTTTCAAAAACAAGTAATGGATGGAGTTTGCATCGAAAAGTTTTTCTGAATAGAGAAGGTCAAGTTCTTCGATCTATTCTGTCTGTGGGCACTAATAGCGATGCCAAAGAGGAATTAAAAAAACTTATAAGCAAAACTCACGATTTTGAATATCCAAAACCAGAATCTTTGATACACCAAATACTTCTCCTGACTACCACCCCAGGCGACCTCGTCCTCGACTGCTTTGCTGGCTCTGGGACGACCGGAGCAGTCGCCCACAAAATGAAGCGCCGCTGGATCATGGTCGAATTCAATGGCCCCTGCCACTCTCATATCATTCCCCGCTTGCAAAAAGTCGTCGACGGCGTAGATTTGGGCGGCATTACCGAGTCCGTAAATTGGAAAGGCGGAGGTGGCTTCCGTTACTGCGAATTAGCCCCCTCACTTTTAGAGAAAAACAAATTCAATCGATGGATGATTAGCAAAAAATATAACCCTGTCATGCTCATCGAGGCGATGTGTTTGCATGCGGGATACACCTTTAATCCAAAAAGAGAGCCTTGGTGGATGCACGGACAATCGACCGAAGACGATTTCATATTCGTTACGGGTGCTACCCTAACCCGTACTCAATTACTGCAAATGAGCCAAGAGCTTGAGGACACCCAGTCTCTGCTCGTCTACTGTGGTGCCTTCAAAGCCGATCCAAAAGAATTTGAAAATCTCACCATAAAAAAAATCCCCAAATCAATCCTCAACAAATGCGAATGGGGCAGAGATGATTACAGCCTTAAAATCGCTCTTCAAGAGGAAGCAAAACAAGCAAATAAGAAAAAGCCTAAAAAACAACAAGCGACATCCAGCGATATTATCCGCATGCCTTTGGCTGCTCAGGGAGTTCGATCATGAATACGATTAGAAAACAAATCAAAGACCGGATGAGTCTGCGGAAGCCGCAGGAAGCTTCGCTCGAATGCTTGGAACGCCTTGTCGAACTGATTCCGATGAACCCCGACAAGTGTGACCTTCAGCCGATCGAAGAACTCGTCAGACAGGCATTCCCCGAATTTGAGGCATTCGAAAGAAACTTTCCCAATGTTTGCTTTGCTTTAGCAACGGGGGTTGGAAAAACCCGCTTGATGGGAGCGATGATCGCATATTTAGCGGAAGCTAAAGGAATTCGCAATTTTGTCGTGTTAGCTCCGAATACTACGATCACGGAAAAATTAGAGCGTGAATTCCAGGCAAAAGACCCTAAATATATTTTTAAGGGACTCCCTGAGTTTGCGAATCGAACTCCCCGGATTATAACCGGCGAAAATTACGAGGACATGTCATCCCTTCTCGCAAGGCCCGGCTCAGATGATTTTAATCCTGAGTCGATCACCGTCAGCATCTTCAACATCGCGCTGTTACATACCAAAGAGCGTAAAATACGACGTCCCAATGAAAAAATCGATAATTCTTTGAGCCCTTTTGATTATCTCGCATCTCGGAAGGATTTGGTTGTTTTCATGGACGAAGCTCATCATTGTCGAGCCAAGGCGGGAGCAAGGACGATTGAAGAATTAAATCCCATTTTAGGAATCGAGCTAACTGCCACGCCACAAACTCAATCAAGCAAAAGCGAAATCCCTTTCCGGAACATCGTCTATCGGTTTACGTTGCCAGAGGCGCTCAAAGCTGAATACCTGAAAAGATTGGGCATTGGGGGGCGCTCGGATTTCGATTGCTCGACTTTCTCCGACGAACGTCTGGAAAGATTGAAATTAGAAGACGGGTTGACCGTTCATCGCAATTTACAGGCTGAGCTTTGGAACTACACAAGCCAAAGAAATATTAAATCCGTTAAACCATTCGTGCTTGTGATTGCAAGGGATACAGCCCATGCCAACCAAATTGAAGAACTCATCAAAAGTCCAGTGTTTCTGGGTGGGCGCTATGCGAATAAAGTCCTAACCGTGCATTCGCAGCAAAGCGGCGAGGAAAAAGAAGAAACTGTTCGCCAGCTTCTTGCAGTCGAGTCACCTGAAAACCCGATTGAAATCGTCATTCACGTCAATATGCTTCGAGAGGGCTGGGATGTAACCAATCTCTACACAATTATCCCTTTGCGAAGAGCCAAATCTTTGACACTTATTGAACAATCACTGGGCCGAGGAGCGAGGCTCCCTTTCGGAAAACGGACAGGGGTCGACCTCATCGATAGACTATATGTTGTCTACCATGAAAACTTCCAAAAAGTTGTATCTGAAGCGGACAAATATCTCGAAGTGATGGAAAAAATAGAAATAGGCAAGTTTCCTCCTGAACCGCCTCAACCGGTTGTTGTTCATCCTGTTGGAACTCACATTATCCCTGAACCTCCCTTGAAGCCCACAGAGAATCCACAGGAATACGAAGGATCTCCTGTCACCTCACCTCCGGAACCAGTTACGGAAGAAATGCCCCCTTTGCAACATCTCAAGATACCTCGGATTATCATTCAGCCTGATCCAAACGCAAAACAAGATAGATTTCGCTCCTTCACGCTCAATCTCCAAGGGTTCGGCCCTCAGCCGGTTGATACCCCAATCGTATTCATAGATCCTACTTCTAAAGAAAAAACAAAATTCCACTCTAGAATCTCCTCACATATCGAACAAAAACCAGAGGAGGTGATCATGAACAATTTACTCGACTACAATGGGGTGGCCGATACGGAAGAAAACGGACATGTAGCTTCCGAATTAGCAATACAGATGGTCCAGCACCTGCGCTCCTATCTTATTGAAGATATGGTAAAGCTTGTCGTCCATCAACACAGGTCGGCAATCACTGATGAAATTTACAGACAAATGCGAGAAAATGATGAGCCTGGCGAGGAAAAATGGATTCATTCAATCGGCAAGGGATTTTTAACATTTGGAAGTGCCTCTTACCTAATTGCCGCCGACCAAGGGCCGGAACATTATAGAGAACCTCTTAATGTGAGAAAAATTGAATCAATTCTTTGGTCTGGATTCCAAAAATCCCTCTATCCAATGATGAAATTTCACTCTGACGCCGAGCGGCAATTCGCCATTATGCTTGAATCTGATGAATCAGTAATTTCTTGGGTTAAACCACCTAAGGGAAAATTTTGGATTTACTACCGAAAGGATACTCCCTACGAGCCTGATTTTGTCGTCGAGACTCGAAATGGGAAATATCTTTGCGAAGTGAAAGATCGAACCAAAATCGAGGACGCGATCGTTAAAGAAAAAGCAAAGGCGGCTGTTTATTGGTGCCAAGCGGCAAACGAATGCACGGACAAAGAATGGAAATATCTCTTGATTCCAGATAATGCGATTACCATGGCTACGACTTTTGCAGCCTATGCCAGCCGACATGAATGGAGGGTTCGGTCATGAAACCTTCTAAAGAGTCTAAGCCTGAAAAAAAATTGAAACTCAGCCGAACCAAGATCGAACTCTTTTGCGAATGCCCCCGTTGTTTCATTCTCGATCGAAAGTTCGGCATTACACGACCTGGCGGACCTCCCTTCACGCTCAATAACGCGATCGACGCCCTGTGGAAAAAGGAATTCGACCGCTATCGAATCGAACAAAAACCCCACCCTATCCTACTCCAAAACGGCTTCGATATTATCCCATTTAGGCATGAAAGCATCGACGATTGGAGAAATAATCGTCGAGGGGTCCAATTCCTGCATGAGCCTACCCAGTTTCTGGTCTACGGCGCCCCGGACGAGATTTGTATCAATGGAGACGAAGAACTCGTTGTCGTCGACGTGAAAGCTACCAGCAAGGCAACTGAGATCAATCTCGATGCTGATTGGCAAATCAGCTACAAGCGGCAAATGGAGATCTATCAATGGCTCCTTCGGCAAAATGGCTTTAAGGTCTCTAAGCGAGGCTATTTTGTCTACTGCAATGGAAAAAAGGATGAAAGCTCTTCTGGCTGCTCTCTAGCATTTGATGTTTCTGTGCTTCCATACGATGGCAACGACTCCTGGATCGAGCCAAAAATCCTTGAAATCAAGAGCCTTATGGATACAGAACTACTTCCTGATGCAACGACCGGATGCAAGTTCTGCCATTACACCCAAGTTGCTTCTCAGTTTAGTCCAGGTAACTCGCAGAAAATCAACGCCTAAGATACAATCCGCATTGGATGCACCGGTCAAAACCAGGTGATTTCCCTAATGATTTCGATATAAGGGGGAACATGGGAAAGTGGTGGCGTTATTGGAGGAACAAAGGGCACAAGGCCAAGAGCAGAGTCGAACATTACCAGTGCCTCGATTGCTCGCAATGCTACGATAAGAGGAAATATCCATTTGAAGAGGGCGAGGATGCCTGGTTTCATGGATGGCATCTGAATCTTTTCCCCTCTCATGCTCTAGCCACATTCTCAAGCCAGGAGAAACAATTCCGCTATCCGATTCCGGTGGTTGCAACCAATTGCCATTACGGGGGACAGCGCCATTGGTTTTTGTGCCCCCTCCCCTCCTGCAAGCGTCGCAGCAAAAAGCTTTACCTCTATACCGAGGGTCTTTTTCTTTGCAGGAAATGCCTAAAACTCGCCTATTCCACTCAGAATCGCTCAGACACTGATCGAATCATAGGTAAAAAATGGGCTTTGATTCGAAAATACGGAGGCGATTCCGAATGGGACATTAAGAGACCCAAGGGAATGCATCAAAAAACGTTCGATCGAATACGAGATAAAATCTGGCGACTGGAGGAACTGGCCATGCAGAAAATCGGAGAGGCTTTCGGTAAATTTTCGTGAATGTAGGTTCCTTCATCTATCGTTGTGTGCATCGTGGTGTTTGTCGCATTGAATTCAAAATCAGCTCTTTAAGCGGCCTGCACACGATACTCACCTTACACATGGCTTCAGCTTCCTTGAAAGCAATGCGAGCCCGGGTCTATACTCTTCAAGTGAAAATCAGAGGATCGATTGTTAGAAGAGCTACTGGCAAAATCTGAAAGCAAGCCGCTTGAATTCAAAGAAAACGCCCATACCCTTTCCAAAATCGTCCAAACGATAATCGCCTTTGCCAACACTGCTGGCGCACTCTCGTTATTGGAATCCAGGATAAGAGCAAAAACGTCATCGGCATTGAGAATATCCTACAAGACGAGGAATGCATCGCGAACGCCATGACCAAACTCGGCAAGCCCGACGAGATCAATCAGCTATTTACGGGATTCCAAAAATATCTCTATACAAACCGTGGTTTCGGCTCTCAGACACATGATAGGTCATAGCAAATATAGAAAATATTTTGTATAGAAGGTTTTGGCTGGAACTTGTTATCCTCTCTGCAGGAGTTGGTTGATGTCTGAGCATAGTTCTTATCCTAATCCTCCCATTGTCGAAGCGATTTTTGATGTCCAAATGGAATTGCCACAAGACGTTGGGATTGCAGAACTTGAAACATTTGGTAAAACTGTCGCTTCTGACTATCCGGAAAAAAAAACACGACGCAAGTTTGCCAGCAAATTTGAGATCAAGGATGAAGAGCCCTCTGCCGAAGCTTTTAATCTAGGCATAGCAGGGATTCTTAATTGGTCACCTGATCATAGGCAGGCGCTGCAGGTTCGTTTAGACGGATTCAGCTTTTCGCGATTAAAGCCCTATGAGAAATGGGATGTACACTTTACGGAGTTCCTAAAATGTTTAAGGCTATACTGTGAGCACATTTCTCCGATCCAAATCAAACGGGTTGCAACTAGATTCATCAACGTCATCGAACTTCCCCGTGAAAATCTGAATTGGGGGGAATATTTTATCAATGCTGCAAGAACTCCAATTCCCGATGCTGTAGCGACTAACTTCTTTGATCGCGTTGAGTTCACATTTCCCTCATCAAGCGTTAAGGCCTCCGTTACACATGCCATGATGCAGTCAAATGACCCGCTTAAATTGCCCGTAGTTCTAGACATCGAGACATTTGTGGATATGAACAATAAACCTGATCTCATAATGATTGAAAAGCTATTCCAAAATTTGAGAGAAACGAAAAATCAAATTTTCCAAAATAGTTTGACTGATAAAACGAAGGGGTTATTTAAATGAGCCTTTTTCCGTTCTCAACTTCACAATATGCATCAGGGGTAAGTTCTACTTCTTATGATTTGGATGTGTGCGTGCAGCAACTCCGTAACCATGCTGAAGATGCAGTGCTTTTTGGATGGAAAACTCTCCTTCGTCATGATTTAATGACTGCTTATCAAGATTGTTGTGAAGAAGGATGGAATGGCTATGATGCAGAGCCTATTACCAAACAAACAATTCTTGCAGGAGAAACATTGCTGGAACTGCTCCCGGACAATGTAATGCCACCGGAAGTGTTACCGGAACCAACGGGAAAAATTAGCTTCGCATGGCGTAACGCTGCCGGAGCCACCCTTGTAATAGCTGTAGATTCTAACTCCATAGCCTTCGCAGAATTGATTGGCTCCAAGAAACGATATGGAGAAGCAAAATTTTTATCTGCGCTACCGGATGACATGAAGAAACCGCTTCTGGACTATTTTGGATGGACCTAACCACCTTGAACAGTCGTGTTGAAGATTTTGAAACCATTGCACGCTTTATCTTTTCGAGCAGTGAGTACAGGGTTTCGGATCAAACGGTAAAACATACGGCCTTCCTGCCCGCTCGCGACATGGCTGCCTCGGTATACAGAATCGACGGCTGTTCCGAAGACGAAATCTCACAAATCGATCAAAAATATGTCTCGGGTCAAAGAACAGACAAAAAAGTTTCAAAGGGACGTGCCGATATATTGGTTAGGCAGGTGCGGAAAGCTCAACTTAATGTCATATCTAATCCATCGCCTCACCCACGTCATGCCGATATTGTGGGTTATTCATCAGAGGCCGAAAATCGGATGAAGGCCATAGAGCTTGCTCAAAATGCCGAACTTGTTCTCAAGAAATAGGGGCTTTCTCCTTTTCAAAGATCGGTGCAAGAACGGTGCCCTGACGCACTCCCATTCCTGGTTGACGGTCCGGGGGATGACTTTGAGTCCAGCTTCATGGAAGAGCTCAACAGTAGACGCAGAAAGCAGTACGGCATCGGTGGAGGCGGTTCTGGCTCCTAGATCCGCCGCTTTATTTTATCTCAGACAGGAAACCCTGAAGAACCCTGAAGTCCAAAGCTTCAGCGTTCGCTCGTTGAAGAAGAACCGCTGTCCCAGGAGCCAAATGACCACTGGATGACCACTAAGAGCCAAAAACTGGCAACAGATGCCCTAAAATCGCAATAGATTGAAATCCCACAAGTCCCTTATAGTTTTGCTGTTAGTTAATGCGATGTGATGCCAATAAGAGGCACACCGCGGACTCATAACCCGTCGGTCCCTGGTTCAAGTCCAGGTTGCCCCACATTTATTTTAGGCTTCATAAAGCTAAAGTTGAGGCATTTGCGTAATAGCGAACAAATCAGCCCAAAGCGTGGTTCACATCCGTGGACCACCCGCCTGCAACAATTGGCGATAGAAGCACCATCCTCCGCCTTCAAATAGCAGCTAACCTTTGAAAACTGATAACAAAGGAAAAGCTGTGAAAGGCATTGACAAACGCATCCACAAAGACGGGACTGTTTCTTACCGCACCCGAGTCCGCATCAAAGGACACCCAGTCCTCATCCAATCATTCGCTTCCAAAAATCTCGCCATGAAATGGAAACGCGATACTGAATCAGCAGTTGAGCAAGGAAAATATGCATATGACCACCCCAGCAGCAAAAATACTTTAGCGGAGCTAATCGATCGCTATATTGAAAGAGTTCTTCCGTCAAAACCAAAAAATGCAAGAAACGTCCGCCAACATCTTCTCTGGTGGAAACAAGAACTGGGACGCTGCCTCCTTTCAGATATCAAGCCAAGCCTCATCTCACAGAAACGCGATGAGCTGCTTTCAGGGCTGACTTACAAAGGCACAATCCGTTCTTTAACAACTGTCGTCCACTATCTCGCTAGCCTATCTCATGCCTTTGCGATTGGTGTTAAAGATTGGGAATGGATACAGGAAAATCCGATCATGAAAATCTAAAAGCCGAAAATTTCCAATGGAAGAACTCGCTTTCTCAACGATGATGAAAAGGAAAGGCTGCTATCTGCCTGCCGAGAAAGCGAATCAAAAGGACTCTACCCAATTGTTATACTAGCTCTTTCAACAGGCATGAGGAGAGGAGAAATCATGAATCTCAAATGGAGCGATATAGATTTAGCCCAAGGTTCAATCCTCTTACAAACCACAAAGAATGGTGAGCGGCGTTTTATCCCTCTTGTCGGAACAGCTCTAGATCTTTTGCGTTCAAAATACGCCAATCAAACCGTTGACTCTCTCGTATTTCCCGCTCCACATTCTCCATGTAAACCTATTGACATCCGCAATATCGTCATATTTAAGGACTTGTAAAGATGGGTCGAACCCTCTATACTTTCCTTGAAATTTATTGGCCCTAAATGGAAGAGAAACTTCAAGCCACCCAAAAATCATCCTCTTGTGCCAAAATCGCTCTATTCCGCTCCCTTTTTCGAGGACGCGAAGATCTATATCCCCGTCGATTCGAAAGTAAAAAAACGGGAAAATCAGGCTACTCACCCGCGTGTGGTAATGAGTGGGTCCGAGGAATTTGCGAAAAGCCGAAAATCAAATGCTCTGAATGCAGACATCGCAAGCTCTTACCCGTAGCCTACGATGTGGTACGATGGCACCTTTCCGGTCACGATGATTTTGGAAAAGATTTCGTCATGGGCATTTATCCGATGCTGCTCAACGAAACCTGCTTCTTTCTAGCTGCCGATTTTGATAAGTCCAGCTGGGAAGAGGACGCCAGGGCTTTTCTAAAAACCTGTCAAGGGTTGAACTTGCCCGCGGCTTTGGAGCGCTCCCGCTCGGGAAAGGGGGCCCATGTCTGGTTATTTTTTGCTGAAGCAATTCCAGCCATACTCGCGCGAAAATTGGGATGTCATATTCTTACTGAAACGATGGAACATCGGCCGGATGTCGGACTTGATTCTTATGACCGATTCTTTCCCAACCAAGACACGTTGCCTCAAGGAGGATTTGGAAATCTAATTGCCCTGCCCCTACAAAAGAAAGCTCGAGATCTTGGAAATAGCGTGTTTGTGAATGAGGATTTGATCGCTTACGAGGACCAATGGGCATTTCTTTCATCTTTAGGCAAGATCCCTCGTCAGGAAGCTGAGGCAATTGTCCATCGCGCTGAAGGAAAGGGGCGTATTATTGGAACTCACCTAAGAATAGTGAGCGAAGAAGATGATCTCACCCCCTGGAACAGGCAATTCATTCCCAGCAAAATCCTTCTTCCATCTACAGATTTGCCAGAAAGTTTAGAGATCATTATTGGGAATGAAATTTACATCCCTAAAAATGAGTTGTCTCCAGGTCTAAGAAACCGATTAATCCGTCTTGCGGCGTTTCCAAATCCCGAGTTTTATAAAGCCCAGGCAATGCGACTTCCCACGCATGAAACACCCAGAATGATTTCTTGTGTCGCAGATTACCAAGATCACATAGGACTACCACGAGGCTGTCTTGAAGATATCTATCACTTGTTTTCAGAGTTGAAAATCAAATTAACGATTCGAAATGAGCTCCAGTCAGGGACGTTTCTCAATACAAAATTTCTAGGGGAGCTCAGAGGGGAACAAAAAACAGCTGCAGCGACCATGCTGAAAACAGATTTTGGCGTGTTGTCAGCGACTACAGCCTTCGGAAAAACTGTGATTGGTGCATGGCTTATCTCAAAACGAAAAGTAAATACCTTGATTCTTGTACACCGCAAGCAACTGCAAGAGCAGTGGATAGAGCGGTTATCCACATTTCTCGAATTGCCAAAAAATGCCATAGGCCGTATTGGTGGCGGGAGAAAGAAACCAACCGGGCTAATCGATATAGCAGTGATTCAGAGTCTTGTGCGTAAAAATATTGTGGATGATGTAGTCTCTCAATATGGGCATCTGATCGTTGATGAATGCCACCATTTGCCAGCGTTCAGCTTTGAGCAAGTTGCTCGCCACTCAAAAGCAAAATTCATCACAGGTTTGACCGCTACCGTAACTCGAAAGGATGGTCATCACCCGATTATCCTCATGCGATGCGGACCTGTAAGATATCGAGTCGATGCCAAAACGGCTGCCATGTTGCGCCCTTTCGAACATACTGTTTTTGTCAGACCTACTTCTTTCGCTCCAGTGAAGCCCGCTAATGAAGATACACGCCTTCGATTCCATGATTTATATGAGGAAATCATCCGAGATGATGAACGCAATCGGTTGATTTTTAATGATGTGGTGAGTGCAGTCCAAAGAGGCAGATCCCCCATCATACTCACTGAACGAAACGATCATCTTGATTGTTTGTTTGAAAAGCTTTCCCCTCATATCCATCATCTGATAGTGCTTCGTGGAGGCATGAGTTCAAAAGAGATCGCTCAAGCGACCAGCCGTTTAGCCACTATCCCAGCAAATGAAGCTAGAGTTCTTCTTGCGACAGGCAAATTTGTCGGCGAAGGATTTGACGATGCACGTCTAGATACTCTATTTCTTACCATGCCTATTTCATGGAAAGGAACCATCGCACAGTATGTTGGCAGGCTCCATCGTCTGTATGCACAAAAACAAGAAGCACAGGTCTATGATTATGCAGATCTTGGCGTACCTATGTTGGAAAGGATGTTCAATCGGCGATGCCAGGGATATGAAGCAGTGGGATATAAGATCCTTCTTCCCGCCAGCGCTATTCCTGGATGGCCAGCGGAAGTGCCTCTTCCAGTTGACCCAACCTGGAAAGCAGATTATGCGGGCAGTGTGAAAAGACTGATTCGCGACGGCGTGGACATGCCCTTGGCCCACCTTTTTGTTCAGGTCGCTTCACATTTTCCTCCTGAAGCGGAAGGAGCTGACCGCGCGCGTAGTGCAACGGAACGTTTTTTATTCCGCCGCCTAGAGACAATCGCTCAAACAGCTGGGCAATTTCGACTGAATGCAGGACTTGATATTCCTTTCGATGGGTGGGGCCAAATGGAAGTAGATCTGCTCTGTATGAATGCTCATCTTGCGATTGAACTTGATGGCGCCCAGCATCTTGGCAATGCTGAGGCCTATCGCCGAGACCGGCGCAAAGATGCTTTGTTACAGGAAAATGGCTATACAGTTTTGCGATTCTTAAGCGAAGATGTCGGCAAACATCTCGATGATGTCCTGGATTCAATTCTTCGCACCATAAGCCACTTGAGAAAGCGTGAGACAAGAGAAGACCTACATTCGCAATAGATTGAAATCGTCGTTCTCGCTACAATCCTCTCTCCATCTAAATTGGTTTTTTTATGAGCGAGTATCAATATTATGAATTTCAAGCTGTCGATCGCTGTCTGACTGACAAAGAAATGGGCGAATTGCGTTCTTTTTCAACACGTGCAAACCTACTGCAATGGCGACAATTTTTCTGCTCGCCTTTGCAATGATAAAATCATTTTAGATTTCTTATCTGAAAATGAAGGTGGCGGTGATTGGGAAGAAGACTTGCAACTCTCCCAATTTTTAAGCCTAAGATCGGACTTAAGCCGTGGAGATTTTCGATGTTTATATTTAGGATGGCTCGCTGGTTTGCAAAGTGACGATTACGATGAGGAAGCATTTGAACCACCAATACCCCCAGGACTTGGTCAACTAAATCCAGCCCTGGATAACTTGGCAAACTTTTTGCGTATTAACCACGATCTGATTGAGGCCGCTTCAAGACTCAGTCCTTCATTAGAGCAAACGACACCCGATTCAAATGATGTCCGAGCATGGCTAGTCGCTTTCACCGATAAAGAAAAAGAAACCCTACTCGTAGATATTTTGGAGAGCAGTATCAGGGGTGATCAATCCCCCTCTTTACAATTGGTTCATCGTTTCAATAAAAGCTGGCAAGCTAAAAAAATTGATACTGCAAAACGCAAGCGCCCCGTGGTGGAATTATTAAAAGAAGCTGAATCTATCACGTTATCTAGGCGTCGTAAAGAAGCAGAAAGGATAGCTGCAGAAAAAGCAGAGCAACAGCGATTAAATAAACTCGCCCGAGAAAAACGACTGAATGAAATTGTAGGTAGAGAATCTCTGTTGTGGGATCAGATAGAATCTCTTGCCGCTGAAAAGAAAGCAAAAAGCTACGACAAAGCAGTCGAACTTCTGATCGATTTACGCGACTTTGCTTCTCATGGAGGATCATCTGACTTCTCTTTAAGGCTTAAAAATTTAAGAGAAAGGCATTCTTCTAAATCGTCATTCATTGAACGCTTACGGATTTTATCGTAGGTGAAAACCTGAAAAAGATTTCTCATCGACGAGTAAATGCGTCTAGTATACCACAGATGAGAAACATGGCTGCAAACGCGTAGAAGGGTAAGCCAGCAAAAATAAGCGCTTTATTTGGCTGATTGCGAAAATACCTCGACCACATAAGATAGATACTCACAGGGACAGACAAGGGAGGGCTGGACAGAGCAAGTACAATAACGCCTATTGTAAAGGGTGTTTCTGTGGGGCGCTCGAGAGCAAGCATGGAACAAACGAAAGCCATGCCTAGTAAGACAGGAAATGCAACCACGTAAATGGTGGTACAGATAGCTAACCCCCATTTGAGTGTTTTAGGTTGTAGAACGTTTGTCTTTTGTAAGGGATTTGACATATTATTTGCGATATTTTTGAACGATTTGCCGAACAGTTCTTTGATAGCAGTCGCTGGCAAATTCGTGTTTCCAACGAGTTTCTGGATCAGGATCCAATATAGTTAAGTTTTTGATTCGGGCAAACATGTCTTGATAATACTTAACTCTTCCTTCCGCAAACTTTTTTATTACGTCAGAATCAATTGAGTCCAGTTCCAAAATTGCATCTCGGAAAGCCCAGTCATGGATCATTTGAGCATCAGTTAATCCTTCTTTGTGAGCATGATAGCGTTGGAGAGCAAGCACCTGTAGATTAGGTGATCCCATAAGACATACATAGTCAGCGACACTTGCATAATTGTGGGAATCAGAGTGGCTCTTCCCTAAAGCGATAAAGGACCCTCCCCCAAAGGTAAAAATGCGCAAATGAGATCTTTCATTGGGCTCAAGAAATTCAATGGCATGTTCAAGGATAATTCCTCCTTGGCTGTGTGCAAACAGAACGATTGGCGAACCCTCTTCTTTTTCTAATGTCAACAGATAACGCAAAAATTTGATGGCCCGATCGATAACCGGAAGCTCGATGGAAGCTTTTAGCAATATGCAATCGCCAAAATCCACAGAACCTTTAAATCCTTTCGTATCATTTTGCATCAATAAGACGCGTTCTCCTCCAGCCATAGAGGAAATATTATTCGCGGCTTTCAAAGCATCTTCTTTGGTATTATCAATGCCATTAATAAACGCCCAGATGCATTGTCCTAGTTTTGCAGTGCCGACGATTCTCATAAAAGAGGCAATTTCTTGAGGTTCGGGGACAGTAACAAACGGGAACCGGATATGCTGAATCCAATGATCGGGTCGTGAACGAAGGTGGATATTGCCATTATGCGCGTGAACAATGATAGCGTCCAGACGGTTTTGTTGAACCCATGTAACGGCTTCTTCTTTTGAAAGAACGAGGTTGCCTCCGATCAAATAGGTATCTTCACATCCGCCATTTTCGATTTTCCCAAATATTTTAGGCATGAAATAAAATTCTTCATTGCCTTTGAGGGCGTAATCGCATAGTTTTTCGATGCCAAAAAGCAATCGACTAAACTCTTGTTTGCTCAACGCCTTGACTTTTGTGCGAATAGGAAGGCCGGTTAAACCGGATAATCGATTGGCAAAACTATCCACATTGTCCGGCTGGTAATGTTTGGCGATAGTTTTTAGCGATCCTTTAAAATATTTTTTAATGTGCAGCCAATTAGATAGCGCTTCACGTCCATTTTCTGGGGTAGCAAAAATTGCATAATGACCAAAATGGCCTATAGAGCCTTGCCTAGAGAAAAATCGGCTAGCGTTATGAACCAAGCCAGGGTTGTTCAAACGCCAAGCTAAACTGCCACCGATCGCGGCGTATTTATTGCCTGCAGAGTCCAGGTAAAAAACAATATTGCCATTTTGACTGTAAGCCGCTCTATACATGGCCAAATATCATATCAAAAGAAGGTGTTTCCCTCTATGAAAATGGGTTAAGGACTTTGCTCATCCCCTATGCCAAACTCGCTTCTATCGTAAATCCTGACAGTCATTTGCCCGTGGACCATTTGTGGACCACTAGCACACAAAAAAGGGCAACTAATCACGACAGTTCGCAGTAGCTCGAAAGGCTGGCTTTCCGCTTCTAACAAAGCCCACAAGCAGCTCATCCCGCTTCTCAGCGATGACACAACCTTTCCCACCTCATGCGAGTAAGTTTGAACGCACTGCTTGCCGCAATCCCTCCCCTTCAGGGGAGGGTCTAGGCAAGCTATTTTATTGGCGCGGTATGCGGCTTTAGCCGCACCGCACCCTTAAGCGGAGTAAAGAATCTCCTCCTTTCAAGGAGGAGTTCTTCAAATTCCATTGTCGTTTGCAGGCTCAGCGTCAAGTAGCTCAAGGGCTGAGCAACAATGCCTGCGATCACGACATTTTTGTTCTTATCATCTCGGGTAGCCGAGTCCGTTAAAAACTCGATCTCTACCTCTACGCCATCGATCTCTTTCACAAAACTTTCGCTTGCAGGAATATCAACATCTTTGAAGACATGAGTAAAGCCTGCTTCATTGAGATATTTGGCGATGTTCTTTTTGGAGATTTCGGGAACCTTTCTGGGAATCAACGAGTCAATATCACGCGTTCCAACAGGGAGATTCTCGAGCTTGGGATCGGCGAGGTAAAGCTTGTAAATGAAAAGAGCAAAAACGCCTCCGATAACAACGAACTCTCTCCATGGTCCCAGTGATTTTAAAAATTCTGAAATGATCTTGTCTTCTTGAATCTGTTTCATTTGTTCTTAAGGCTTTTGTAGATGCGTTTCAGTTCAGGTGCTCGCTGAGCTATAAATTCTGCTTGTTCTTGTCCTCGTAGGGGAAAATGATAAAGATCTAAAAAGGCAAGGAGAAGCGGGCAAATGCCAATTTCTTTACCGTCCTTCCTATTTTGCTTAAGCAGCATTTTGTAGTAAGGCTTTCTTTAGAAAGCCCTTCTCGGAGCAGCCAAACAAGGACGAGGGAAGACTTGTCTGCATAGACTAATAGCAAACAGTCAGGAGATATCAGAAAAAGCTATTACAGCAGACGAATCGAATCGATCTAAAAGAGCCACAATAGTCTTCTCAGAAACAGGCTTATAGTCCCAGACTTCAACTGAAAGATTGAGCTGCCGATTAATCAGCTTATTCGGCCGCTTCTCATGGACGTGACCATGAAGTTGAAAATGAGGAGGCGCTGGATAACTGGGGATGTGAACAAGTTCGACTTGGTGGCGGCCAATCTTGATAAAAGCTGACTCTAGAACAAGCGTGAATCCAATCGTATGCATTTTAGCGGGAGTACCATCATGGTTGCCGCGGATGCAAATCTTATTTCCATGAAGGCGTGCGCAGAGACTGGTAAGAAAGTCCGTCGTACCTAACCCAAAATCCCCCAGGAAGAAGACCGTATCCTGCGGCTCAACAAGAGCATTCCAGTTCTCAATAAGCTGTTCATCCATCTCGTTGACGGATTGAAAGGGTCGACCGGTATAACGAATGATGTTTGTATGAGAAAAGTGGGTATCAGATATGAACCATTTATTCATTTTACTACTGCTCAATCTTCATTCTTACTTCTGTTCGAATTTTCTGAGGAACCTCCTCATAGATATGATCTGCAATCAAATAAGCTAACTTATCTTGCCCTTCTTTTAACAGACGATCTGCTTCCAAAAGACTCTTTTTCACTTCATTAACCCAATAATCAACTTCACTTAAAATAGTATGTTTCTTACTGATTAGATCTTTTGTTTTTTGGAGATTCCACATAAAAAAAAGTACGCCGTTTTTTAACGGAGTAGATTTAGCATATCCACCCTCGACTGCTTTTTGAGTTGCTTGGCCACTTTTAGGATCTTTCAGTTCATGTTCTATTAAAATTTGTCCTACTTGAACCGCAGACAACCCAAATTTTTTGCCTAATCCAGTTTGATTGATCCAAATTTGATTGAATTTCTTTGCCATACACAACTTCTGATTAGGGCTAAATATGCCCGAGAATTTTTTCTACTAGTTTGTAAACAGTCGTGCTCCATATTTGTGGCAAATCATTGGCTCGATTGGTATCTCGTTGCTTTGCTCTGGAAATTGCCTTGGCGATGAGCTCCAAGGTGATTTTTTTGCCATCGATATCTTTTTTGTAATTGGGCAAATTCTTCTTTAAGCGCGTCAGACATTCTTGAGAGTTTGCAATCCCTTTTCCATCTTCAAAATGGAGCAAAAGCCAATATTCAAAGTTGGGGTTGCTAAGAGCAAAACCGTAGTTCTCGCTTTTCTTTGCCCACTGTAAGAGCTCTCTAAGCTGATCCTCTGTCCAATCATCCTTGTCGACAACAATCCACGCCTCATCCGTCTTCCTTAAGGACTCTTTTCGCAAATAGCTCTCTATCTTCTTGAGTACCTGAATCGGCGAGCTTTCTGTTGATGGTCTCTTTAGGCATTTTACTAGAACGATCGCCTGTGGCTGATTAAAAATGGCAAAATATTGAGGTTCCGTTTTCGAACCCTCCACCGAGACAATAAACAGCTTTTTATATCGGCGCTTCCCTAAAGGTCTTTGAAAAGTGCGCGGCTTTTTTGGCATTAGTCGCTCCCAACAATTGGAGATTGTAGAAGAATGCGAGGAATACCTCCTAAGCGTCCTTGCAGATAGCTTTTTCGAATGTCTTTGTCATAGCGCACATCTTTGTACTCGCTGAAAGACAGCAAACTGGAAATCCCTTCCGCATTTCGTTCTGCGATCCACATTTCATCTCGTCTGAGCAGATCCTGATCCATCAATAACACATTGTGAGTGGTAAATAGTAACTGAGAGCGACTATTATGAGAACATTTTGCCAGATAGCCTTCTAGAAGATGCCTGATCAGCAGTGTATGTAAACTCCTATCTACTTCATCGATAACATAGACTTTTTTAGATTGAACCGCAGATAACTCTAAAAAAGCGGGAAGAAGATCGATAACACGTTGAGAGCCATCCGATTCTTGTCTCATATCGAACTTCGTTTCTGAACCATCAGAATTTAAATGATAGGTGACCAGTTTTTTTGAGATTAACTCGCCATTCTTTCGGGTTACGACAAAACGCTCATTCCCAGGTTCGGGCAATAATCTGACAGTCGTATCCTCTGCTAATTCTTCTCTCAACTTCATCTTTGTCGGTTCGGACAGTGGTAAATTTTCAAAGGGGATCTCTTCACCGCCAAGATGAGATATTCCAGTGTCTAATTGAGACAACATCTTGTTCATTGTCGCATATAAAGGATGCCCTTCGTCCAAAAATTGCTCAAAAAGCTCAAACCTTGAATCAGGGGCAATGAGTTCCAATGTATCTTTAAACCAGTCGTACACCGGCTTGAAAGCATCTATTTTTTGAGAAACTGAATTAGTGAGAAAGAGTTGATTATCGCGAGTTCCTTTGAAAGCGAACTGGAGCGATTGGTTATCCTTTAAAGATGAGTCAAAATTAGGTTCTCCTGAGACTCGATGGTAAAGCGTCTTTTCGCTATTACCAGAAATATGAACCAATTTTTCCTCTATTATGGCTTTGCGGTTAACAGAGAAACTAAATGCATAAACTGTCTCGTCGATTAACAGTTCAAACTCAAACTGGACTGGCTGTTCGACCTTTTGTGCGTTTCCAAGCCTAAAACTATCTACAGCAATTAGACTGTAGGGTTGGGTCCCTTTAACGATCAGTCCTTTTGCAAAATGCAGAGCCTTAAAAAGATTGGTTTTTCCGGATGCATTCCCCCCATATACAGCAGCAACAGGCAGAACCCCCAATTTGAGTTTGCCTATTTTAGGGATGCGCTCCCCGTGTTGACGCTCACGGCTTGCTATCAGCGAGAAAGTTGCTTTGGCTTGGAAGGACATCCAATTTTCAACGGAAAATCGAATCAGCATGAGGGAGCTCCTTTATGAGATAATTTCTCTCAATATAACCTCATTTTAGCTGATTTCTGACTAAAAAGCAATAGTTAACGAGAAAAAATCTCTCAAGATAGGTCTCGAGGATTTAAAAAATGTCTGCATATATTTGTTTCTGCATGCAATACTATCATATTTAAGGACTTGTAAAGACAGGCAAAACCCTCTGTACTTTCCTTGAAAATTATTGGTCACTAAATGGAAGAGAAACTCCACCTTACCCAAAAATCATCCTCCTGTACCAAAATCGCAGTCTAGGCGGTCGATCGGCACAGCGGGAGACAAGGAAGAACGCAATTTGTTCCATCAGATATCGACGATTTCATTACGATGGCCTTGGTTTTGTGGCCGCATCATTCCAGAGAAGAACTGACAAAGGAATTTGACAGGATTATAAATACTCCCAAAGAGATCGGATTCATTTGTAAGAAAAATGAAAAAGCGATTGGATTCATTATCGTGTCTTTACGATTTGGCCATATAGCTGGGGTGACATCCAAGCCGGTAGGATATGTGGAAGGTATTTATGTAAAAGAAGACCATCGAAAACTTGGCGTTGCCAGAAAATTATATGAAGTTGGCGAACAATGGGCAAAAAATAATGGGTGTACGCAAGTTGGATCTGATACTTGGGATTGGAATGACGATAGCATCGTGTTTCATGAAAAATTGGATCATAAAAAAGTATGTACGCTGGTTTGTTTTATTAAGAATATAGACGAGCTCAAAACATGATACAAATCAATGAAGTAGATACGACCAAAGAGCGGGTCAGAAAAGCCCTTATCGCCTATCTCAAGCCGCATGAAACCCAGGCATTATTTCTTCTCGGCAATCTCCAAAGCCATTTTCAACCATCTTTTGTCTATGTTGCGAAGAAAAACAACCGAATGGTCGGAGTATGCGGCTACTATCCTACCTTTCAATCCTGCACCATTTTTACCGAAAGTTCTGCAGTTTCTCAGACATTCGCGCTAGTTATTTTGAATAAACATTCTTCAATCAATGTCTTGTTGGGAATGGCCAACATGACCAAGCCGGTTTATGACGAATTTGTTGTTCAAGGACGAGAGCCAATAAATGCTCCAGAGAAGCTTTTTTTCGAATTAACAATGAAAAACTTCAAGCCATTTACCCCAAGTTCGCCACGGCGATGCGTAAGTAGTTGATTGCCAGAGATCGTTCTGCCTTTAATTAGACGTAACGCGTGGTTTTCTGCCAAAATTCATGCCTG
>Ga0206225_1000006_pt1 | contig 64870 bp, 60 predicted proteins | sample MancosB2_FD_155470 | JGI IMG/M metagenome (GOLD analysis project Ga0206225, IMG submission 155470) | Subsurface sediment microbial communities from Mancos shale, Colorado, United States - Mancos B2 | ecosystem: Environmental > Terrestrial > Deep subsurface > Rock core/Sediment | place: USA...
ATAGCTGCTTTCAGCTATGGGCTTCACCATTCGGACCGCTTACGCTTCCATCTGGCTTTGCCTCGCCTCCCTCTGGAAACGGAACTTGTGGGTAACGATCAGGTAGTTGACATGGGCTAATTGTCAGTGATCGTTTTCAAAAACGCATCGTTGACATAATAGATATCCCTGCCCAACTTTATGCCGCGCAAAATGCCAATCTGTTCTAATTCTTTGAGATAGGTTGATGCTGTTTGTCTTTTTGCAATACCACTATCCTCCAGGGATTTGATTTTGCAATAGGGAGATCGAAATATGACTTCGATTAAATCTTTGGAGTAAATGCGCGGCAGCTGGGATTGTACTTTTTCAGCAGTGTCTTGAATCAGACGATGGATGGCTAAAATTCGCTTACGCGTTGTGTTTGCTGTTTGTTCAAGACCTTCCAGCATATACAGAATCCAAGGTTCCCATGCATTTGTTTCTGTGACTTGTTGCAAATGGTTATAATATGCGGTTTTGTTTGATATAATGTATCGAGAAAGATAGAGAAGCGGAATGTCAAGAAGTTGTTTGTCAACTAAAAACAGGATATTTAGAATTCTGCCAGTTCGACCATTTCCATCGGAGAAGGGATGGATGGCTTCGAATTGATAGTGCATGATCGCCATTTTAATCAGTGGATCCAAGGAGTCATTGGCATGAATAAATTGTTCGAGATTGGCTAGTTTTTTTCGAATGATCTCTTCTCCCGATGGAGGTGTATATTTGATTTCACCCAGCGGATTAACCAATTTGGTGCCCGGTAAATTACGAATGCCTTGTGTCGAATTTCTTAGTATTTGAGCCAATTCTACAAATAAAGGAGTGGTCAGAAGTCGTTTATTTTGAGTCAAAGCATTATATCCGAACCAGAGCGCATCTTTGTAAAAAAGAACCTCTTTTGTTTGAGGTTCAATATTTCTGTTCCCTTCAGCAAATGCCCGGTATAATTCATCGTTCGTGGTCACAATATTTTCAATTTCAGAGGACAGCTTAGCTTCAGATAGGCCCAAGGTCTGAATGAGCACTGCTTGATTCGGGATCAGATGTCCTGAAATTTTTAGCTCAGCGATCGCCTTGTTGGCTCGAATCGCCGATTTTAATATAGCGATCGATTCGACATCTGCTTTGGGTGGTAGATCTGGCAGATCGTTATAGGGAAGTTCGCGATGAAAGCTCATTGCAGCCTCATTTGTCGATGAAATCGACATGTTTGATAATTGTGTCGAAAAAACAGCAATATTTCGACATATTTTTTTATTTACATTCTAAGTGTCTGGATTTGAGGATCATTGCAAAAGCCTCGGTTGACTCAACAAAGCGATGGCGGCGATGGGCGCCGTTTCAGCGCGCAGAATATGGCTGCTTAGCCGGATGGCCTGCGCATGCTGTTTTAAAAACTCCAGCTCCTGCGAGGAAAAGCCCTTCTCAGGACCGCTGACAAACAACAGATCCGATCGATTGGGAACGAGGGACAGCGGCGGGGCGTTCGGATCAGTATCGCCAAAAAAGGCGGCGGCGGAAGGCAGCCAGGCATCGCAAAGAGAGGGAAAGAATTCAAGCGATGGCAAATAGAGCCGTCCGCATTGCTTCATTGCGCTAATCGCCATATGGCGCAATCGATCGAACTGATGATCGGAAAGATTGTCTTTTTCTCCTTTTTCTGCAGAAAAAAGCCGAAAACCGTCGGCGCCCAGCTCCGTTGCTTTTTCAATGGCCCATTCGAGCCGTTCCATTCGCAATAGAGGCAGGGCGAGAATGATTGAAAATGCGGGCGGAGGCGATTGCTCGACATTCAGAATCGCGAGATGGGCGGCTTCTTTCTCCAGGCGCTGCAATTGGGCTTGGGCGATTTGACCGCGTCCGTTGACCAGCTCGATCTCTTCGCCGATCTTGATTCGCATCACATGCGCGATGTGGTGGAATTCGGCGCCCCGGATGATGCAAGGCCCATCTAAGAGCCCGTCAAAATAGAATCGATCATTCATGAATCGGCTCCCGCTAGATCGTCCCTGGCCGGCAGAGGGCGCGTTTAAAAACCTCCGACCAATCGCTCATGCGATCCTGGGAAAGATGAGGAGCTGCTAATGCCTGCAGATCCTCGATATTCAGCACCTCGAAGACGCTGAGTTTTTCGTAGTGCCTGGCGACGCGAATGGGGGAGAAGTTAAAGATCAGCTTGAAGCGGTAGTCGCGCAGCATCGCTCCTCTCTCATCGCGATAATAGATCACCTCGTCAACGGGAATCAGCGATTCATCTTGGTAGCGCTCGGGAACGAGGAGAAACAAAAAATTCTGCGGATAGATCTGCTTGAGCGTGGCAAGATGAGGCCGGATTCGATCGAAGTCAGCCTGATTTTCCGGTAAAATGATGCAGATGCAGTCCTTGCGGAAGCGCTTGTAAAGGATTTGCGGCGTTTGCTGTTTCCATCGATTGTGCTGCCAGAGCCATTCGCCGGGTGATGATTTGATGCTCTCTTGCAAAATCGTGAGCAAGGCATTCATCAGGCGGACAGTCTCAGTTTCCAAAGGCTGTTCGAGGTTGGGCCAAATCGGGTCAGAGTAGCGGATGCGATAGCCCCCTTTGATTCGCCTCGTCGTGGCGACGATGATGGGGCAGTGCGTTTTATAGGCTAACAGCGCCGGCGCTGTTGTCGACCACGCTCTGCGGCCTAAAAATGGAAAGGAATATCCGCTGTCGGGCATGCCCTGGTCGCCCACGATCCCCAGGAAAGTGCCCTTTCTAAGCGCGCGCAGCCCCTCTTTGATGGCATTGCGCGGCGCGATGATGGTTCCGCCGTGTTTCTCGCGGATCGAAACGATCCAGCGATAGAGTACCTTGTTCTTGATCGCCTTTCCGATTGCGATGCCCTTCATGCGCTTTGTGCCATCGAGAAAAAGTGCTTCCCAATTCGATAGATGGCCGCAGAAGAAGATGACGCCCTGACCCTGGCGATGGATGGCGTTGGCCGTTTCCGGATTTTCGCATCGAATGACTTTAGAAAAATCCTTCTCTCGATCGAATCGGGCATATTCCAGGACGTTGATGGCCAGATTTTCGAAGGATTTTTTGGCAATCCGGATCAGCTCTTTTTCAGATTGGATGGGCAGATCGTTGGCCAGAGCGAGATTGCTGAGCGCGCGCTTGCGGTACTCGCGCATGCAGTAATAGGCGAGGCGGCCGATGAGGCGGCCGATGCAGTGGAGCCATGAATAGGGGAGGATGCTGAACGGCGCAGCAAAGGTTCGAATGAAGAAATACGAGATTCGTTCACGATCCATGGCTTTTTCCTAGACACGAATGGATTAATAGCTGGAGCTGATGGGAAAAGTCCAGACGCTGCACGCTTTGTCGAATCTTTTGTGCGCTCTCGATTGTTTTGGGATGGCGAAGAGCAATCAAAAGCGATTCAGCGATCGAATCGAGATCGAGCAGATTGGGAATCACCGTTCCGTTATCCGATGAAAGTACCTCATGGCCCCCGTTCGAGAGCGAAGAGACGACGAAAAGCCCCATCGCCAATGCTTCCACAGTCACATTAGCGAATGGATCATAGAAAGAGGGGATGACCAGGGCATCAGCGATCTGATAAAAAGGGCGGATTTCTTTTTGCGGCCCAAAGAAAGTGATGCGGGAGCGGATGCCCAGCGCCTGCGCCAGCGCCTGATATTCTTCCCAGTGGCTGTCCTTGCCGATCACAGAGAGATGAAACTCTTCTTTTTTAATGAGAGCCAACGCGCGTAGGAGCTGTTTGAGTCCTTTGCGCAAATAGCCATTGCCGATGAACAGAAAATGAAAGACGGACGGGTCGAGTCCGCGATCGAGGGCCGCATTTTTTCTCACATTGGCCCAGACATGGAAGTCATTTTCCATCTCTTTCCATTCAACGCCGTTGTGGATCACCTCGATTTTGGAAGGATCCGTTCGATAGTGCTCGAGGATCTGGCGGCGCACCATGTGCGAGTTGGCGAATAGCCTGATCAGAGCGGGGTTCTCAAATGCGCACTTTTCGAGTTGCAAAATCTTTAAATGCAGCGGGTTAAGGTAAAATGACATCTGCTTGGGAAGGCTTTCGATCAAAGAGCGGGAGCGAAGGAACTCAGCATGAACCCCGTTGCCGGCGCGATAGTGGGTTTGGAAGCGGTTCCGATCCATACCGAAGACCAGATCGGCGGGGTGTTCATGCAAAAAGCGCTGGGCGAAGCGATCGAACTGCTCCATGCGCCAGAAGGCGGGCCAGCGGCAGGTTTTGATGGAGTGGACGGTGACATCGCGGTGGTGAATGGGATCGCGGGATAGACCGGTCGTTAGAATCGAGACGTCCATTCCCTGGTCCAAAAAACCTTGGGCGATGCGTGAGGCGTATTTTTCAAGTCCTCCATGTTGACCTACTTGCGATTTTAACAAGACGATGTGTTGAACCATGAGGCAATCACAGATTTTGCGGCGTGACGCTAATGGTATTGGCTTGGAGCTCAATTTTCAAGACGAGCTTTTTATTATTGGCGGTATAGAGGCGAAAATGGAACATGTAGGAGCGGAAGCGATTGCGCAGGTATTCTTCCCGTAATTGGGGCTGGATTTCGTCGTCATCGTTATCGGTGTCGGAAAGCATCCGGGCGACAAAGCGGTCCTCCAGTTCGTGCGGATAAATAAACTCGGCATTCCAAAGAAGGGTATCCTGTTCGCTTTTCGAGCCGGCAATCACAACTACCTGAATCATGTCCTTGACGATATCGACAAACAGTTGGCTGACGCCGGAGGCGTAGAGAGGATAGGTGATCATCTTCACGCCATTTTTTTTAACGATGAAATCATTTGTCGCCAGAGTGTAGGTCTCGGGGTTCAGAGTACTGCTGAATTTGGGGGGGAAATAGATGACGACAGGGATCGGTGCGTCGAGAGGTATCATGTCTTGCCGTGAAAAATCGATGCGAAGGTTTTTGGCCTGCGGATCGTCGATTTCAATGGGAGTGTCGGACAGCATTGGCAGACTGACCTTTTTCCACGTTAGCGGCACGTTGAAGCTGACCTCATCGGAGTTCTTTTTTTCCACAAAAGATGCGTCTAGCTCAGCGTGAGAGATGTCGCTGAGGTTGAATGTTAGTTGCAAGCCGCGTGTTTTCAGCCGTTTGACGGCATCTTCGGGGCCATTGACCGTAACGAACAGCTGATAGGGCCAGACATCGAGAAACTGGTACCCTTTGGGCGATTCGCCGATGGGGTGCGTGACGCGCACAGGGATTTTTTCGGTGACGAGTTTGCTCTGCTTGATGATCATGTCGTATGGCGCCACGCGATTGATCATTTTCGAGATGTCGAGATCGGGGTTCAGGCTGGCGAGGTTTTTTTTGGTAATCGATGCGATCCATTGATCAGATTTGCCTTGCGCGTCGATGACCACCTCGAGATCTTTGCTGGTCAGATCGTCCATGACGCTTTTATTGCCCGTGATGGTCAAAACGATTCGCTTATTGAGGATGCCATTGACTTGCATGCCCTCAATGGTCTTTTCCTGCGGCATATTGATGACGCGGACAGGGATGTTTGAGATGATTTTGGTCATCGTCATCGACAGATTGACCGCCATCCAGATGATCATCGCCAAAATCAGTGAAAATAATTTGCGCTGCCAGTTATCGATCAGAAAGCGCAAGAGCAGTGTTTTCATCGCTTCAGCCACTCCAGAAGATTGAACCTCGATTGTAGCGAGCCTCGCAGAGGAGGATTGTAGATGCTGCGGATGACGCCTTTAAACCGGTCAATTTTGACGCCGCGAGTCATGATCCCTTCGCGGGCAATCGATACTTTTCCGCTTTCTTCCGATACAACGATGACGAGGGCGTCCGTCAGATGGCTCAGTCCCAAGCCGGCGCGGTGGCGCGTCCCCATGGATTTGGTGAGCTGGGTGCTGTCTTCTGCCAGAGGCAGGATGACGGATGAAGCGAGTAGTGTTCGGTCGCGCAGAATCACGGCCCCGTCGTGCAGCGGGGTATTGGTGGCAAAGATCGTTTCCAGTAGCTCGGGAGAAAAATCGGCGTTCACGAGGACTGCTTTTTGAGCGTATTCATCGAGCGAATCTTCATTTTCCAATGCGATCAGGGCGCCGACGCGCTTTTCGGACATCCGGTAGATCGAGTTGGATAGCTGGTCGAGAAATTTGTCGAATTCATTGATATCGCGATACCTTCGGTTTTTTACGCTCAGCTTGGATAGAGCCATGCGCAATTCAGGCTGGAAAATGATCAACACGGCGATAACGGCGACGTTGCCGATCAAAACCATGAGTTTGTGCAAAACCGGCAAGTTAAGCCAGCTGGAGAAGACCAGAATAAAAAAGAAAGCGAAAAAGCCCAATACAAGATCCATCGATTTTGTTTTCCAGAAAAACGACAGCAGGTAATTGAGCATGATCGCAATGATCATGACCTCCAGGAAGGGTGTGATGATGTGGAGCCATTCCATGAAAGTCTTTTAAAAGCTTAAGGGTTTTTACTTCGAATGATAATTTTTTTGCAAGAAGAATTCACATCAGGAAAAACCCACTACGGCTTGATAGCAAAGGAGAAGGTGTTTGACGCCGTTCATGGCGCGATGGGGCTTTTCTTCCGGCGGAAGATGATAATGCTGGGCGATCGCGTCTTTGGAAAAGTGGATTTCCCATGGCGGCGGACCTTGGCCATGCTTCGCTTTGTCCATTGATATGGCCCAAAACATCGAGGCGAGGTCTAGCCAATGGTAGGGCCAGCTGAGCAGTTCCTGGGTGTCGGGGTCGATCAGCTGTGAAAAGAAGACCCGGTCGAATGACGGATTTTGGCATATGAATACCGCCTGCTTGCGCCGGATATTCCACTGCGTAAAGAGGTCGATGATCTGCTGGGAAGCGTGGCGCGGCGATCGGCCCATCTTCACCTCATCCCAGGTGAACCCGTTGATGCGCAGGCTTTCCTGATCGCTTTTTTCCCACGCTTCGAAGGGCTGTAAAATAAGTGTTTGATAGTCGGCTTTGCAATCGCCCGTGCCTAGATCGACGATTTTGATAGCGATTTCCAAAATTTTATGGAGATTCGCATTGAGGCCGTTGGTTTCCGTATCGAGAAAGACGCCGAGCATTTTTACACCAGAATGAAATCTACCCTATCAATATCGATCGACAGATTCAAGAAATCTTTATTATCATTCGATCCTTTAGCTTTTCCTGATCGATGTGCTATAATTTTTTCCTGATTGGAGAATAGCTATGCCCCTGCCGGCACAAAAATTTCGCGAGATGGTTTTTCAGATGCTCTACGCCGACGATTTTTCGCAAGGCGAAGAAGCCGATGTCGTCGAATTGTTGATGCATGAACTGAAAGTGACGAAGAAGGCGGCGCGAGAAGCCCACGCGAAAGTGGTGGCGATTCGCGAGAAGCTCAGCGAGATCGACGATCGGATCCGTCCCGCTTCGACCGAGTATCAGTTCGAGCGCATTTCCCGCGTTGAAAAGAATGTATTGCGGCTGGGAATTTATGAATTATGTTATGACGATTCACTGCCGCCCAAAGTGGCGATCAGCGAGGCGATCCGGCTTTGCCGAAAATTTGGAACGCCGGAAAGCGCTCAATTCGTCAATGCGATCCTGGACGTTATTTATAAAGGTTTTCCATGTCCATCGAAGAGCGATTCCGAACCGGTCAATCTTTAAAACAGCTTTCGACCTTTGGGATCGGAGGCCCGGTTCGCTATTATTTGGCCGCAACGCAGATTTCTGAGATTGAGCAAGCCATCCAATGGTCAGTGAGTCATCAAATTTCCTATTTTATCTTGGGCAAAGGGTCGAATTGCCTCTTTGATGACCGTGGGTTTAACGGCGTCGTTATTCACAATAAAATCGACTTTTGCACTTTTAATGGGCGCGAAGCGCATGTCGGTGCAGGTAGTAGTTTTGCACGTTTGGGCGCATTATCGGCCAAAAGAGGATTGTCAGGCCTGGAATTTGCTGTCGGCATTCCCGGCTCAGTGGGCGGGGCGATATTTATGAATGCGGGAGCGGGGGGCCGCGAGACAAGCCAGACCGTTGATGAAGTCTTGTACCTTCATGAGTCGGGCGAGCAAAAAATATATTCGCGCGGCGATTTTCAATTCGCCAATCGCTATTCCTCATTCCAAACCATGCGGGGATCGATTTTGTCGGCCCGCTTTGTCTTCGATGAAAATCCGGATGCGCGTCAAACCCAGAGCTCTCACATCGATTGCCGCAGAGCCACTCAGCCCTATCGGGAAAAGAGCGCGGGCTGCATTTTTCGCAATCCGCCGCAAAAATCTGCCGGCGCCCTGATCGATCAGTGCGGTTTGAAAGGGCTTTGCGTCGGCGGCGCGAAAGTATCTGAGATCCATGCAAATTTTATTATCAACGCGTCACATGCCACTCAAGCGGACGTGATGAGTCTGATCGAGCAAATCCAGCAGAGGGTTTTTCAGCAAACCGGAATCCGGCTCGAGCCCGAAGTGCGTTTGGTGCCCTATGAATAACGAATTTCGCGCGGATCTTCATGTCCATAGTCGTTGTTCCGATGGGACCGATTCGCCGCAAAAGCTTTTGGAGCTGGCCGTTGGTGCTGGCTTACGGGGCCTTTCGATTACGGATCATGACACCATTCAGGCCTATACGCCCGAGCTATGGTCGCAAGCCGGCGCATTGAATATCGAATTGTTGCGGGGCGTCGAGATCTCGTCGGAGTGGCAGGGATTGACCGTTCATGTTCTGGCGTACGCTTTTGATGACGGAATTCATGTGTTTCTCAATGAGGTTTTACAGCGTAGAATTGATCGCAACCGGCGCATTTTGGAGAAGCTGAAAAAAAAGGGAATCTGCATCGATGAAGCGGAACTTCATTCCAGCGGTCCGGCTCAGATCGTGGGGCGGTTGCACATCGCGACGGCCATGCTGGAAAAAAAGGCTGTGGGCACGATTCAGGAGGCCTATGACGGGTATTTGAAAGACGATGCCTGTTGTTATGCGTCCGGCGGAAAATTTACACCGCGCGAAGTCATCGAGGCGGTGCATGCGCATCGCGGCCGGGCGATCCTGGCCCATCCCCATTTTTTAAAGAAGGGCCATTTTTTGCGCGATGTCCTGGCTCATCCGTTCGATGGATTGGAATGCTATTATAGTCGATTAACGAAAGACCAGGAAACGCCATGGGTGAAGCTCGCTGAAAAGCATCATTGGCTGGCAACAGGGGGCTCGGACTACCATGGCCGCCATCGCCCGAATATTCCCCTCGGCGCATCGTGGGTCAATGAAGAAACGTTCAGAAAACTGTCTCAGAGATGATTGGTCAGGATTTAGTTCATAGAATCTTTTCTTATGCGGTTCGCGGAAAATCAGCCAACAGCCTGGATCGCATGCGGTGCATCGATGAATGGCAAGGACATCGGCATCGGCGATTTGTTTCGATTCATGTCGCAGGGACGAATGGGAAAGGGTCCGTCTCATTGAAAATCGCAACGGCGCTCAAAGCGGCGGGGCGCAATGTGGGACTTTATACGTCGCCTCACATCTCGACATATCGCGAGCGCATCCAGGTTAATGGATCGATGATTTCCGAAGAGTTCGTCGAGCATTATTTACCCAAATTGTTTGCGTTTATCGACAAAGAGGGAGTTCAGCCCTCGTTTTTTGAACTGTTGACCGCTCTCGCCTTTGAATATTTCGCGAGCCAACATATCGATATCGCCGTTCTTGAGGTGGGATTAGGAGGTATGTACGATTCGACGAACGTGATCGATCCTAAGCTTTGCGTCATCACTTCGATTTCTCCCGATCATATGGATATTCTGGGTCCGACTCTAGAGACAATCGCCCGGGCCAAGGCCGGCATCATCAAAAAAGGCGTTCCCGTGGTGCTGGGCCCCCGAGCGTGTCTGGCTCCGATTCTCGAGGCGGCGAAGGGAAATCTGATTGTAGCGCCGGCCGCATCCGCCTTCTATGACGATGAAAACAACGCCATTGCGCGCACCGCGCTGGAAAAGCTGGGCATCCCCGAGCCGGCCATCCAGGTCGGTCTTGCATGCCGGCCGCCGTGCCGTTTTGAGATCGTCGATCCGCGGCCGATTATATTGGATGCGGCCCATAATCTGGATGGGTTTGCCCATTTGCGAGCCGCGCTCGACGCGAAATATCCCAATGTCCGGTTCCATATGGCTCTTGCGTTGGGAAAGGGCAAAGATCCCGCGCTGTTCATGGCAGCCATGAGTGGCGCGGTCAGCCGAATCGGCTGTGTGTCCAATGGCCACTCGCGCCTCATGGGCGCAGACGAACTGCTGGGCCGCCTTCAGACGAAGGGTTTTTCCAACGCTTATCTGGCGCAATCACTCGATGAAGTGTTGCAAACTTCTGATCCTCTCGTCGTATGCGGGAGCTTTTTTATCCTGAATGATGTACGAAGAGCTCTGGGAATCCAGGTTCCGACGGATCCGTGCGTCTTTACGCCGGGGCGATAAAACCGATTACTCAAATTTTCTCTTGTGTTGCATCAATCCATTTAGCGTCTTATAATTGTCGTTTTTTCTTAAGCTGAAACGATTTATGAATAAATATTTGATCCTGTTTTTTCTTTCCGTCGGCACTTTATCGGCCAATGAAGATTTATCGGTAGTGACCCTCGCTAACGATCCTTCCGTCATCATTGGTGGTGCTGTCAACGCAATCACCGGCGAATTACTCGCCCACGAAGAAGACCTCACGATCCAGGGTGCCGAGCCCATTCATTTTTACCGAACCTATCATAACGGATCTTGGTCGTTTGGCTCATTTGTGTTTGCATACGAGCGATCGAAACATACATGGGTCGTTCAGGAGTCCAACGGCGGTCAGATTAAATACGAAAAAGTGGATACAATCAAAATCGATGGAGTCAAATACATTCGATGCACGCCGAAAAACCTCAAAGAGGGCTTTTCAAACACGGCGATGGGAGCGATCTCGAGCCGTACGAATTTTAAAAATAATTACATTCTGATCGAAGAAGAGAAATTCAGGCATCTGATCGTCCATGCGGCCGATGGAACTGTTCGCGAGTATAAGAAAACACCGAGCGACGATAATGGGTATCGGCTGATCTGTGAAAATCTCCCGAATGGCCATCAGATCCGCTATGATTATCATGAAATGCAGCATAACCGCATGATGCTGACGAAGATCCGCAGCATGAATGCATCGATGAGCAAGGTCTTTGCCTGGGCCGACATCGTCTACGATGATCCAAAGCTGAAAAACAAAACATTCACTGTCAAGGGCAGCGATGGCCAAGTGGTTCGATATGGCTATGTGATCGGTCAAAAAGGAGTCACATTGGGCGAGGTGAGCGCCGTCAGCTCTTCGCAAGCACCTGATACGAGCCTGAATTACCGAGAATTTACGATCGACTATGCCCCGCTGAAAATCCCAAGCTCAAAGTTTACCCGTCTTTTTTCCATAACAGATCCCTGCCATCCCCGATTGCAGGCCGACTATTATGATAAAACCGTTCATACGGTCGCCAATCGAACCGTAAAAATGAACGATCATTATGAGGTTGTATCCCATTTAGAGCCGGTGTACGAGGCGGGTCAAATGAGAATGGTTCTTAAATATGAGGATAAGCTCGTTTGGGACGGGAATCGAGGCAAGGTTAAAACTCTATCGGCTCCGGTCTGCGCCGACGGCGCTCTTTGTCCCATCTATTCACTCATCTACAGCTCGCATCGAATCGACCCTACGGAAGAAAAGCGCAAAGATAATCAGCATGGATTCGTTGAAGTCTTCGATGCCGATCTCAATCGAACCGTCTATTCATGGGGCGACGATCTGCGCCTGCAAACGATCGATCGATTTTCCAAAGATGGCCCGTTATTGAATAAAGAGCGCTATTGTTGGGGCTCTGGAGCAGATCAGGCCAATCTGATCTGCAAAAGTTTGATTGATGGCGACGGAACGGTAATTTCATCTGTTCGCTACATGTACGATGTGCGCGGCAATGTCATCGAAAAGAGGCTCTACGGCAACCTTTCAGGCGCGGGACCATCTCCTGTTCTCGGCGCAAATGGGATTCCTATCGACAACGGAACTGAGGTCTATTGCAAGCGCTTTCGCTATTCTTCATCCGAGCCCAACCTTCTGCTGGAAGAATCCGATGACTCGGGCCGCCGGATCCTTATCGATTATTTGCCCAGAACAGATCTTCCGATTTCGCAGGCAACATATGATGGTGATGTACTTAAGGTTAGAAAGACGTTCGAATATGACGCCGATCACGTGTTGATCCGCGAAGTGTCCGACGATGGCGATTCGCAAACGATCCGGCGCATCACGCCTGTCGCACAGGCGCCCTATATCGGTCTGCCGCACATCATCGAGGAATCGTTTTGCAAGAATGGCCAGGAAGAAAGGCTAAAAAAGACTGTTCTCGCCTATACGACAGGTGCAAAAATTGCTCGGCAAGATGTTTACGACGCTCAAAACGCACTGCGATACAGCATCGAGATGGCGTATGACGGCAAAGGCCGCCTGATCAAAAGGACGAACCCTATCGGCCAGAGCGAAACATTCACCTACGATGCCTGCGGCTGCCCGATCAGCGCTCAGGAATTTTCAGGACGGATTACACAGACATGCGCTTATGATTCGGTTCATCGCCCCATCCACATCAAAAAACAGGGGAATGACGGTGTTTTATGGGAAAAGCATGCGGTCTATGACAAGTGCAATAGTTTGACTGTCGAGACCGATTTGCGCGGCCATGAGACGGCTTTTGTCTCAGATGCTCTGAATCGCCGCATCGAGACGCATTTACCGCCTCTGGCAACCGAATGCAAGGAATTCATCTCTCCCGTATACCGGAGCGCCTATGACGGCGCGGGGCGTGAAATCCAAAAAACGGATGCTCACGGTTATGTGACGAAGACCTCTTATAACGTCTATGGCAAACCCACCCTCGTTGTTCATCCCGACAATGCTTGCGATGAATATATCTATAATCTGGACGGCACGCTTCGCTCTCATATCGATCCACTTGGCATTACAACTTCCTATGTCTATGATGGACTGAAGCAGATCGTCAAAAAAACGATTTCGTCTTCATCGATTCTGTCTGTTGAGGAGTTTGAATATAGAGGCACCAAACTCATCCAACATATCGATGCGGAGGGCAATCGAACGCGGTATTTTTTTGACGCGGGGGGCCGCAAGATTGCCGAAGAGTGCAATGGAGAAAAAACATCCAATGCCTACGATTCGCTGGGCCGGCTCCATCAAGAGCAAACTGGAGATCTTTGCTCCATTACTGAGTACGATCTTCTGGATCGGGTCATTGAGGAGAGAAAAGAGTCGGTCTCTGGCGAATTGCTGCGTTGCATCCGATATGAGTACGATGCGGCCGGCAATCGCTCGGCCGTCATCCAAAATATCAATGGCCAAGAGGCGCGCGAGTCCTTCCAATATGACTCGATGTCCCGCCTCATCCAAAAAACCGATCCTCAGGGCGCGATCGAGACAACAGCATACCAGGATCACTTTATCGATTCCTGCGGCCAGAGAGTTTTGCAAACGATCCACACCGATCCGATGAGCCTGCAGACCCTTTCAACGTATGACGCCCACAATCATCTGGCAGCCATCGAAAAGCGAAAAGAGCGAACGCTGTCCAAGGAAGAAAAATTCTTCGATCTTAATGGCCAGCCGACTCTGCAGATCGATACGGTTTTTGCTTTCGACGGCTCCATGCGCGACATTCGGACTCGTTGGGAATGCGACAGCCGCGGCCGTCTGGCCGCCTTGACCGAAGCGGACGGCACGCTGGATGCCAAAATAACGCGCCATACTTACCAAGCGGATGGCCAGCGATCGCAAACGCTCAAAGCGGATGGAACGGCAATCTTGTATGCCTACGATGGATTGGGTCATCTCGTCTTATTAACCTCGTCGGACGGGACCGTCCGCCACCAAATGGCGTATGATCGACTGGGCCGCCTGCTGCAAAGCGATGGTTTGAATCGGCAGGTCGATGCGAAAGGGCGGATCTTGCAGGAGACGTTTCCGTGCGGTTATGTGTTGCAAAACACCTTTGATCAGCAGGGCCGCCGGATCGCCTGTTTGATCCCCGCAGCCCATTGCCGGATTGAGTATGGGTACAATGCATTGGATCTCAAAAGCATCTCTCGCAGCACCCTCGATGGACAGAGCATCTATACCCACCGCTTTTCATCCTATGATACTTCCGGCCATGTGCTGGAAGAGACGCTGATTGATGGCAGTATTGCACGGCACTCGTTTGATCTCTGTTCCCATCCCACGCGCATTAATTCATCGATGTTCAAACAGGACGTGCTGGAGCAGGATGCCGTTGGCAATATCCTGCGTATGCAAACGCAGGGCGATGAGAGCGCTTATTCCTATGATCCGCTCTATCAGCTCACCAATGAAACAGGGCTCTTTGCGCACGTCTATGCGTTTGACTCGCTTAATAATCGCCTGCAAAAAGACGAGGAGCGTTATCAGGTCAATGATCTCAATGAAATCGTCTCGCATTTGGAATATGACAAAAGGGGCAATCCCGTGCGGCAGGGCGATACTCGCTATACCTACGATGCGCTGGATCGCCTGATCCGGATCGATTCGCCGGATCTTCGCGAGGACTTTATTTATGATTCTCTGCATCGCTGCCTATCAAAGACGACCCTACAAAACGGCGCCCAGAAAACGCAGTATTTCCTTTACGATGGGCAAAATGAGATCGGCTCATTCGATGAGGCGCTGCGTCTTCAAGAGCTGCGCATCCTGGGCTCAACACCGCATGCGGAAATTAATTCGGCTGTTGCAATCGAATTGCAGAGCAATGCGTATGCGCTTATTCATGATCTGGCCGGAAATATCGCTGCTCTGGTTCCTCTTGATCGCAGCGCGCCGTCCATCTATCGCTACAGTGCGTTCGGAGAAGAGAAGATTGAAGGTGCGGTTCTCAGCCCCTGGCGCTATTCATCCAAGAGGAGCGATGCCGCCACTGGCCTTGTTTATTATGGCCGGAGGTACTACATGCCGTCATTGGGGCGGTGGCTGACGCCCGATCCTGCAGGCTTTACCGATGGCATGAATCTCTATGCCTTTGTCCATAACGATCCGCTGACGCACTTGGATGAGTATGGGCTCATCATGACGGGGTTTGACTGGAAGTGCCTGCAGCAAACGATCTCGTTTGATTCCCATCCAGCATTGGGGCGGGAAATCTCGATGTTTGGGGTTTACACCGCATCGAAACTGACCCATGAGATTTACGATTACTCGGGACTTGGATTTATTAGAGCCAATGATCGGTCGTTTGCCACATGGCGGCCCGATAATGATGTGAGGGATCATTTAGGGATCGATCGATTTTTTGGCACAAATATTACTCGACAAAACGCATTCAGGAACGATTTTCTAGATCGTTGTGGTTTACAGTATTCTGAAGGAATGCTTCCTTCCCCCTGTTCGCTAACCTCCGCAGCTACGCGTGTGGCATCATCGACGAAACAGGCGTTTAGTGATTTGAATCCTGTAAAAATCAATAATCGTTTCCATCAAGCGGCTAAAGGGCTCTCTGAAACGGGGCAGAATAATATTCGGATTCTGCGAGGATGGGCGAAAAGCAAGGGATGGGAAAAGTTGCCGAATCCCCAAGGCGCGCCGGAAAGATGGGGTGTCTATCAAGATGGAAAGTTTGAATGGCGACTTCGCATGAAACCTGAAGGAAGTTTTCGAGATGGATTAGATTCTAGAAGCAATATTTCTAGATTCGATGCTCGCCTTTGGAATAATCCATCAGGTAAAAGCTATATTAATCCATTTACGAATGAAGTTGGAGATGCTAACGTTGGAAAGCATATGCCATTGGAATTTAACAATTAAACAAATATGAAAATGAAAGATCGTGTACAGCTGTTAATTGATATTTTGTTTGATCTAACAGCCAGAGAAGATGAGCGAGAAGATGCTATTATGTATCTTGGTGAAAGTAAAGATCTAAGGGCTTTAACAGCTTTACTGAAAATCGCGTCAGACCCTAACAATGATGATTTGTTAGTGGGTGATTGTGCTGAATCAATTGGTGAACTCTGTGTTTCAATGAGTTGTTTTGAAGCGGAGTCATTCAAACAGATGGTGCCTTTTGCTCAAAAAACAGTGTTTAGAATTATTATGGCTCGAAATCCGAACCTTATTAAACAGCCCCTTAGAGATGAATTAGCCAAAAAATTTGGTGAAGTCTAAAAAACCTTCCTCTCTTTTCCGTCTTTCATTGATGATGACTCATGAGTTTCATCGATTGATCGAATCCAAAAAAATGTTGGAGAGGCCTTTCGATTGATCCAGCAATGATGGCATATCTGCCATCGATTTGGGGCCAGCTGCTTGGCCCAATCCAGTATGGCGGTTTCCTCGCGGGCGCCTTCTTCATGGCCTGGATAGCAAGTAATCGATAGAGCTCCGTCTTGAGCCAAGAGAGATGCAGCTATTTTCAGGCTAGAGAGGGTCGTTTCTGTCTGAGTTGTGATCTTTTTATCCGCTCCAGGCAGATATCCCAGGTTATAGACGATCAGGCGTACGGGATTGGGCAGGGGGATTTGGGCGAGATCGGCATGGCTATGGCGCTGCAGCAGGACGCGCGCCATGTGGGAGGCAGGGATGGACCGTTCCAATAGTGAAGATGTGTTGGCCAGGGCCGCGCTCTGGATGTCCAGGCCGATCAGGAGGCTGGAGGGATCTTCCAAAAGGATCTGGGCCAGAACGAGCATGTCGTGGCCATTGCCGCAGGTCGCATCGATTGCGGTATCGCCCGGACGTAAATGATTTTTCCAATATGCATGGGCCAGCGAAAGGTGGGGAGAGTATCGTTCCATCTGTTTAGGATATCGGCTGAGCACTTTCGACCCAATCTAAAAAATAATATTGATGCGTCAGAAAATCAAATTTTCACTGTTGTTCGCAAATGAACGATGGCGTATCATTTCTTTCGATTTTCGGGGTATTAGCTCAGTTGGTTAGAGCGCCACGTTGACATCGTGGAGGTCGGTTGTTCGAGTCAACTATATCCCATTAAATGGTCAATCACTCATCGCACCAAACCCTAGGCTCGCGCATTCTTGCGGCAGCCCTCTCCGAATTCCTTCCCGGTCTATTCGTCGAGGATGTAGGAGTTGTCTGTAATGGATTTTACTGCGATTTTTCCTTTTCCCAGCCGTTTTCTTCAGAAATCCTTGTTTTGCTCGAAGAGCGTATCCGCCAGATCATCAGGGAGAAACGGCCGATTCGGGTGATGGAAATGATTCCCTTTTGCGCAGCAGAGTTTTTGAAAAAACATGGCCAAAACAGGCGGGCCGCCCAGGTGCATGGCCAGGATCAGTATGTCCCTTTGATCCAGATCGGCTCTTTTGTCGATTGGTGCGAGGAGTTGCCATACACGCACACGGGAGAGGCGGGGTTTGTGCGCCTCATCGAGCAAACCAGCCGGGGCCGGGATCGGTATAGAATCATCGGGGTCGGAGATGTTTCCAAAGATGCTTTGAAGGCGAGGTTCAAGCTCTATCAGCAATTCCCCGATCTGGATCATATGAAGCGGGGGGCTGATCGAGGTTTTTGGGAAGTCATCGATGGGGAGAGGATCTGGCTTCCCGATGGGCTCGAGGTGCGGCGCCGGCTATGCGGCATGTGGAGGAAAAATTTTTCTTCCATGGCGATCGAGGTGGAGGGGGATGAGCGCCAGTATCCGTTGATCTCCGAAAAAAAGCAGAAAATGGCCGTGATGCATTTGTCCTGGCTTGAACAGCCATCGAGGGCGATGCGGGGCCTGCTGGATGATCGTCATTCGCTCGTATGGCAAATTATTTCTTTTGTCGATCTTGAGCGGGATTGTATTTCTTTCTTGCAAATCGTTCATAAATCTCTTACTATTTTGGGCTTTACCAGTCGGATCCGCTTTTCTGGAAAGAGCCGCAAGCAGAGTGTCATTGAGCGCTCTATTGAGAATTTGGGCTGGGAAGTGGATGAAGAGACGGGCGGCGATGAGTCGAAGCTAGAGTTTCTCGTAAGAGACGCTTTGCAGTGCGAATGGGTCATAGCGGCCATACGCGAGCCGAAGCCGAAGGGGAGTGTTTCTGCGACTGTGTGGGTTGAAAGAAACCTGGCCCTTCTGCTAGAAATAAACGATGAATCGCTGGGCATGGATGAATTTCCTCTTGTTGGAGATCATTGCGGGCGATGATAAATGTTGCTGCAAGCGTTAGCAGGAGAATTGTTTGAGAATAAATAGAGAAATACGAGCGGATCGGTTGCGCGTTATCACGGAAGATGGCGAGCAGTTAGGAATATTGTTGCTGCGCGATGCATTGGCGAAAGCGGAAGAGGCGGGGCTGGACCTCGTTGAAATTTCTCCGTCGGCCAAGCCGCCGGTGGCGAAGATCATTGATTATGGCAAGTTTCGCTATCATCAGCAGAAAAAGGAAAAAGACAGTAAGAAAGCGCAAGTCCAAATTAAGGTGAAGGAAATCAAATTCAAACCGAATATCGACACGCACGATTTCCAGACCAAAGTGAAGCATGCACGCGAGTTTCTATTGAAGGGAAACAAGGTTCGCATTACGTGTGTGTTCCGTGGCCGCGAGATGCTCCATTTGGATTTAGGACAAAAAGTAGTGGATCAGTTTTGCCTGGAACTTGCCGATATAGCGGCACTGGAAGCGACGCCCAAGTTGTTGGGCCGCGCAATGTCGACGACGTTAGCGCCGACTGGCAAACGACCGAAACCAATTAAACGACCTGAGCAAGGAGAGACCAGCCGTGCCGAAAATGAAAACCCGAAAGGCAGTCATAGCTAGATTTCGCGTCACTGGAACCGGCAAACTGAAAAGAATGCGACCCGGACGCCGCCATATGTTGACGAAGAAGAGTGCCAAGCGCAAGAGAAGCTTGGGCAAGTCACGTCTCGTCGATGAAGGCCAAGTAAAAATGTACAAGAACATGATGGGCGTATAACCATGGTAAGAATTACAAATGCAGTTTCGGCCCGCCGAAGAACAAAAAAACTCCTGAAGCGATGTAAGGGGTTTTATGGCGATCGCAAAAACCACCTGAAGCTCAGTAAAGACGCGTTGATGTCTGCGCTGGCATTCAACTATTTACACCGTAAACAGCGCAAGCGCGATTTTCGCAGGCTGTGGACGATCCGCATTGGCGTTGCGGCGAAGATCAATGGAATTTCCTATAGCATGTTCATCCACGGATTGAAGCGGATTGGATGCTCCATTAATCGCAAGATACTTTCTGATTTAGCTATCAGGGATCCTGAGGCGTTTGCTGCCGTTGTCGGCAAAGCGAAGCAAGGTCTGGCGGCATAAATTCTCACCAGATTCGGCTTATCGCCGAATCTGGAGTGATCTTTGAACGGCACTGCTTGCCTAGAGTCCCGTCCCTTTAGGGGTGGGTCTAAGCAAGCTATTTTATGAGATGCGGTATGCGGCTTTAGCCGCACCGCCTCCAAAAGCTACGTAAAGAATCTCCTCCTTTCAGGGAGGAGTTCTTCAATGGGCGGACGATGGCATGTCTCTATCCGAAAAAATTAAGCAGTTACGCTCTGAATTTTTGAACGAGCTAACACTCGCGTCTACTTCTAAAGATCTAGAAAATCTCAAGGTCAAGTTCCTTGGCAAGAAGGGCCCTATACCGGCTCTAATGATCGAATTGAAAAATTGCTCAGCGGATGATCGTCCGTTGCTCGGCAAGCAGATCAACGATCTGAAAGAGGAGCTCATTTCCCATTGCAATCTCACTGAATCGCGTTTGAAAGATGCGGAAATGCTGGCCCGTTTCAGTAGCGAGGCGATTGACCCGACTCTACCGGGCCGACGTCAGTATTTGGGCCGTTCGCATCCACTGATGCAAATGATGGACCGCGCGATTGACATTCTGGCAGGTATGGGTTTTTCAGTGCGTCTGGGGCCGGAGGTCGATACAGACTATTATAATTTCGAGGGTTTGAATTTTGCGCCGGATCATCCTTCTCGCGATATGCAGGACACGTTTTATCTGAATACCGAATGGCTGCTCCGCACCCACACGAGCAATGTGCAGGTCCGCGTGATGGAAGAGTTTGCTCCCCCGATTCGCATCATTGCGCCGGGTCGGACTTTCAGGAACGAAAACATTTCTGCTCGCTCGCACGTATTTTTTCATCAGATTGAAGGTCTGTATATTGATCGCAATGTATCGTTTGCGGATCTTTTTGCGACGATGGACGAGTTTTGGAGCAAGCTGTTGGGTGAGAAGGTTCAGACACGTTTTCGGCCGAGTTATTTCCCTTTTGTCGAGCCTGGTTTGGAAGTGGACGTGCGTTGTACGGCATGCCGTGGCAAAGGATGCCGGCTCTGCAAGCATTCCGGCTGGCTGGAGGTGTGCGGGGCGGGAATGGTCCATCCGAATGTATTGAAGAAGGGGAACATCGATCCGGAGCAATATAGTGGATACGCGTGGGGGATGGGTATTGAGCGGTTAACCATTTTGCAGTATGATATTCCCGATATCCGTATGTTTACTCAAAACGATATACGATTTTTATCTCAGTTTCCATAGTTTGGAAGAGTGGCAGAGTGGCCGAATGCGCCTGTCTTGAAAACAGGAAACCCCGCGAGGGGTTCGTGGGTTCGAATCCTACCTCTTCCGAAGTAGAGACCAATTCGTACCCTTGCACTCCTCAAGGAGTGCAAGGGTATCGATATTGGAACTCGCCAGATAATATGGCTTCCTCTGAATTAAATTTCCGTTATCGACTACACATTCGCCAGGAAACGCTTCCATCTCAATCGTCCCTAAAAGATCTTTCAAAGCCAGCGCTGACGCCTTGGTATTCATATCCAGCGTCTGTCGAAACTGACCCAACCGATGCTCGATCCACTCTTTCGGCGGCGCCTTAAACGCATTCCGCGTCTGAAACTCCATCGCCTGCATCTCGCATTTGAGCCTTTCGCCGCGATTTTCGGCAACTACAATTAAAGAAAGCGGAACCGTCAGAAAATCAAAACGATTATTAGTTCATTGACACCAATCGTTCCGAATCTGAATACTATGGAGTATATGAGAAATTCCACGAGCAAGTATTCCGTTCTGTCCATCCTTGAAGAGATTTCTGCTTATGAAGCATTGTGGAGTCGCCCCAACACTACATTTCGTACCATTGCAACTCAGCTTTCTAAGCACCCCGAAAGTCTCGCTTCAACTCTTGTTGCCCCCAAATTAATTGCTGAATATAAAAAATCCTTACTACCAATCCTTAAAGCGTTGCCTCATTTTGGCGCCAGAATCGATGGCGATGGTATGTTTCCTGAACATCTAAAAGATGCACGCTATCCAATAAAGATTCTCTATTATCAAGGGAACTGGGAATTGGCTTATCTGCCTTGCATTGCAATAGTCGGCACACGAAATCCTTCGCCAGAAGGGATTGAACGTACCCAATATCTGGTCAAAAAACTTATCTCAGATAAATTTGCTATTGTCTCTGGTTTAGCAAGAGGGATAGACACTACAGCACACCGAACCGCGATCGAGGCAGGGGGGGTAACCATTGGAGTTATTGGAACACCTCTTAATCAGTACTATCCACCAGAAAACCGGGACTTACAGGATATCATTGCAAAAGATTTTCTCTTAATTAGCCAAGTGCCCTTCATAAAGTATACAAAACAGGACTATCGCCAAAATCGCTTCTTCTTTCCTGAGAGAAACGTAACCATGTCCGCCTTAACGCAGGCAACAATCATAGTTGAAGCTGGAGAAACGTCTGGAACCCTCGTCCAAGCAAGAGCCGCGTTGCAACAAGGACGGAAATTGATCATATTAGAAAACAACTTCCTCAACACATCCCTGTCATGGCCGAAAAAATTTGAACAACAAGGCGCAATTCGAGCAAAAGACTACAATGAAATCTGCAAGCATCTCTCCGACATTCCTTAAACGGATCGACGAATTTCTAATACTATCTTATCCCCACTTGCGACACGAAGATGAGCTTTACTATTTAGGTGAATTCACCCCTCGAGCTTTGGCTTGCCATAGCCCCACAAATCAACTTATTCGAAATTACAAAAAAGAAATTAGTCGTAAAGATCTTACCGATTGGCATTACAAAGACGAGGCAATCCAAAAAGCAGCTAATCTTTTCCATCTCTCCATTTTTCACACACCTGAAATTTATATACGCATGAAAAATGCATTATTAGTGCCCATCCCACCATCCGAGGTTAGAAGCTCGGCAAAATACGATGATAGAAATTTGAAATTGCTACAACATCTCTCTCCGCAGGGAAATATTTTTGAACTCCTCTTGCAAAAAGAGTCTAGACCTTCTTTACGCGTTTCAAAAATCCGCGTTCCGCTGGCACTTGAAGACAATTATTACCTGAGTACAAATAATCTAAGCTTAGCAATTCAAGAAATATGGCTCTTTGATGACGTTTTAACACAGGGGACAACCTTCCGAGCCGCTAGCAATACAATACAAAAAAACTTTCCCAACTTGAAAATTGTTGGTTTTTTCATTGCAAGATCCGTCTATCCTTCTTGATATTTTAGAAAAACGTTTAGAGAAGATTCTGGGGTTTTCTCTATTATACTCCTGAAATTCATAGGGCCGCTTTTATTAATCAATTAGGCAAAAAATCTTGTGAGTAAGTCTCTTCTTCTATGTTATTGTGGCGTAGGAAGATGTGGGCGTTGACTTTTTTAGGTTTGAGATAGGCGCGGAAAATTTTGTCGAATTTTTCGGCAGAACAATGATCTCCACAAGTGAAAAGATCGACAAAGCAGGCGTTATGTTCAGGATAGGTGTGGAGACTGGCATGGCTTTCGGAGAGAAGATACACGATGGTGAGGCCGTTCGGAGGAAAGATGTATGGCGTTTTGGCTAGAATATTGGCGCCTGAGGCTCGAACTGCAGAGTCCATTGCAGCAATCGTGCCATCGATATCGGATAAGGCGTCTGTGTCGCAATCCATGTAGCTCGCCAAAAAATGCTTCCCCATAAATTGATACGTGGGAGCTTCAGGATTAAGATTTCCAATTAACAAAACAAAGACAAGAGCAATCATGTGAAACATGTCCACATTCTACATAAAAAGTAATTTAAAGAAAAGCGAATTCCCTTGATGAAAAATGAACATGGGACCAATTCTAAGTCGAGCTGAGTCAACAAACGCAGGAGCCTCTATGATCCAAAAGCGTCAGTTACTGGAGCAGAGAGGCGGTCGATATCTCTTGCTGGCGGCCTGCATTGTTTTTTTTGGAGCGGTTTTTTCCCAGGCAGCCAACCTGGATTTCCATACACATAGCTATTACTCGGACGGGATCAAGACCCCCGAGGCCATGGTTGAGATCGCTCAAGAAATAGGGCTTGATTATTATGCGTTGACAGACCACGACACGGTCGCTTGCCTGGCTCGGGCCTGTAAAAGAGCCCAGGAACTGGGTGTGCGCATCATCCCTGGAGTGGAGATTAGCGCCGAGGATGATTCTGTCCACCTTTTAAGCCTCGGCATCGATCCCTCGAATTCAGACCTTCTCCAGCTTCTCCAAGTCTCCAGCGTTCAGCGCCTGGATCGCATGCGCAAAATCCTGGACAAGTTGTCATCGATCGGTGTGGCGCTCAAACTCAAGGAGGATATTCTCATCCCTAAATTGAATGCGGAACGGATGGCGGACGGCCTGGGATTGGCAGATCTTTCGCTAGATCAAGCGCCCGTGGAAGAGATCCTGGCCCAATTGCAGGGGCAGATCACTCGCCCGGATATCGCCAAAGCTCTGGTCGCCAAGGGCTACGCTAAAGACAACCGCGACGCTTTTGTCAAATATATCGGCGACGAAGCAATAGCTGCTATCCCATTCAACGGCCCTTCTTTTTGCGCGGTGATCGCGATCGTTCATCAGGCTGGGGGAGTGGTCGTTTTGGCCCACCCCTACACGATCTTCAAATTCAAAACATTCCCGTTGACCTACTCGGGAAAAGGTTATCCCGACTTCGAATCGTTTGCGAACGATTTATTGGAAGCGGGACTAGACGGATTCGAGGTCTATCGACAGGGCTGGGAAAACTCACCAGATGACTATTTCCGGATTCAAAAAATAGCTGTGGCCTATGAACAAAAAACAGGAAGAAAAGTTTATCTGACTCCCGGCTCTGATTATCATGGGTACGATCATGGGATTGGCCCGGGGAGCATGGGAGGCACCAGAGTGCCGCCTGATGCGGTACAGGATCTAGAGGACTTGGCGGCTCGTTTGGCTGGATGTTCAGCCCATCTTAGAAGTAACACGATGCGATGACAAATCTGTATTTGCTGGCGATGGTTTGAAGATTCGCTTGCCAATCCATCCGGGCACACAATTTTTGTAATCCATTGCCCAACCTTTATGACCCAATAAGCCTTTCGCCATAAAATACCGCGCCAAACCGGTGCATGCTCCGAGAGTGATGAACAGTAAGGCAATGATTTGAGGACAAACTGTTAGGGCGAAAATCAGGCCAATAAGACTCATCGCGATCGCAACAATACCAACGATATGGTGATATAATTTTTTTTCGGCTTGAATTGTTACATCTTTTAATAGAGCTTCCGCTCGCGTCAGAGCGCTTTGGCGTACGGTGCTGTCGAATGAGAGAAAATCTTCTTCGATCTCGGGGAGATTATTTGTTACCTCTTTTGCAAGATCCGTCCGGCGATCCAATTTAGCTTGTTGTTCGCAACGAGCCTGATCCTTGAGTTCATTGATTTTCTCCGCAGCTTCTCTCGTTGAAAGATATGGATATTTTTGTGTAACAAAGATATTGAGCTGATGTTTTCGTTCAGATGAAAGGCTTAAATAGCTGTTTTTAAGCGAGGAGATGTCGGTTTGGACTAACTGTAGTTTTATTTGATCCAAAAATCTTTGCACAATGTCAAAAAAAACTCCTTTCTCTGTTTCAGTCATCTTTTCTAGTAATGATCGGAAATAACCTTTATCAAATGTGCTTAGATTACTCCTAATGAGTTGCAAAATTTGAGTTACTGCAGTAAGTTCTATTCCAGGTTTTTTTTTCGAGCTATTCATCTGTTTCTCAAATTTTACAGCCCACGATAAAAGAACTTTCTCTTTTTCTTTAGTGGAAGAGAGAGAGAGCAGATTGGGAATTTCTTTAATAATTTGGCTATTCAGAGATTTCAGAAAAGAGCCATTACGCCAGGCCCCGATCGATTCGAAAATCCCTTCTATAAAACAAAGGACAATACCAGGAATAATTGAAACTTTTGAGAAAACTTTAAAAGAATTGCTAAATATATGTGCATGTAAAAGCAATGAAAACTGATAAGCATTGTTTACTATGGACGATGTCGTAGAAATAGCATTTACAGGTATCCCTGCAAGGCGGATATTTGCATCAAATTTCCCTTCTGTGTCGTTGTTTTTTTTTGCTTTTATTAATGCGCTTATTAATTCAAAACAATCTTTTACTATACCAAAAATGTTTAGAAAACTTGGTGTGTTAACTGTGGATGGGCCAGCGTATGGTTTGTATGTCTGCGTGACATTAGAACTGCAATGTGGTTGAGTACATTTGTTAATCATTTTTTATCTTTTATTGTTAGGTCTTATTATTGGCTTGTTTTATTGTGCGTGTTTTTGGAATAAATTTCAAGTGTTAATTAATTTTTATTGGTTGCAGTTGAGAGTTTCTTCACTCAGTATTTGCTCGAAAAAGACTAGTTCATCGGGAAAGTCCTTTGCAATCCAGCGCCTTGTTTTTTGTAAACTTTTCTGTAGTGCGGCGGCAAAATAGTCTGGGTTTAGTAATTTAGGATCTTCCATGATATTTCCGATGTCAAAACAGGCCACGGTATTGCCTAAAACCCCATAGTTTTTGAAGTGGCTCCGGTCGGTATCGATCAATCCTTTTCGCATGGTGTTAGCTATATTTTGCACTAGATGGCCGATCAGAGAGCGAATCTGATCTGTGTCTCGATTGCGCTGGTATTCTTCGAGCGCGTTTGTGATCGGCTGCATCTTTTTTTGAACAATAAAAACGTGGCGGTCCAGATCGATGGTAAAAGGGCGAAAAAAATAATCGCGGACTCTCAACGAGATATGTAAATCGTCCGAGGGATTCAAATGCACATAGATCAACCCGCATTCATCTTTCAGATTTTCAAATCCACGCTTTGCGCTGAGAAAAAAAACAGATAGCTGTCTCTGTTGTTTGGCCATTATTTTTTGCCGGCGCTCATTGAGGAATCGGGGCAGAGGAAGCTTCTTTGCAACCGATGGCCAGCGAAAATGAAGGTGCTGCGCCAATTTTAGGACATATTGCCCGTCTTCGCTCAGGTATGCGGAGCATTGATGGCCGCTTCCCAAATAGGTAAATTTTTGAGACAGAATATTGTTCAGCTTTTCTTTCGGAGGAAGATGGGTTATTTCGTATCGGGGATCGAAGGGCGGACAAGGGAAAAAGGGAGAATAGTGAAAATTGCTGAAAAATAAATCCAATGCGGCAACAACCAATGCCAGTGTAATCAGAATTTGTCGCAATCGTAGGAGCATTCTCAATAATTTACAGAGCGAACAGTTCTACTGCAAGCCAGCAATGCGAGCGATAATGTAGGCAGACGCTCCGACAATGCCGGCGCCGGGAAGGGTCAGGATTAGGGCGAAGACGATCTTGCGGGGGACGTTCCAGCGCACGGAGTCCATGCTGCGGGCGGATCCGACTCCGGTGATGCTTCCGGCAATCATGTGTGTGGAGCTGACCGGCATTCCCATGAAGCTGGCGGCTAAAATAACGATCGAGGCGGAGCTCTCCGCGGCGAATCCCTGGAACGGTTCGATGCGGGTAATGCGAAAGCCCATGGTGCGGATGATGCGAAACCCGCCCGAGGCGGTTCCCAGGCCGATGGTTAGAGCGCAGGCCAAAACAACCCAAATCGGAATCTGCGTCGTGGTCAGAAATCCCGATACGAATAATCCCAGTGTAATGATTCCCATGCTTTTTTGGGCATCGTTGAGTCCGTGAGCCAAGGCTATGATACAGGCAGATCCGATTTGCAGGTGCGAAAAGATCTTTTTTTCCTTGAGATCCGGCCTTTTCCCCACGTAGTGATAGAGTACCTTCATCAATAGGTAGCCGATTCCGAATCCGAGTATTGGAGATACTATCATCGGGATAATGACTTTGAAGATTACTCCGCTCCAAAGGATGGATTGGGTTCCATGATGCATCCAGGCAGCGCCGAGAAGCCCGCCGATGAGAGCATAGGATGAGCTGCTAGGCAGGCCAAAATACCAGGTGATGAAGTTCCAGATGATCGCGCCGATGACGGCGCAAAGAACCACTACTTGCGTTGCCTGGGCCGAGTCGACGAGACCGGTGGCGATGGTTTCAGCGACCCCGCTGACATGGGTCGCGCCGATGCAGTTAAGAATACCCGCCATCACGATCGCTGAAAAAGGGGCCAACACTCTTGTCGCAATGACCGTCGAAACGACATTGGCCGCATCGTGAAAGCCATTTGTGTAATCGAATAATAATCCTAGAAAGACGATGAGTAGAGCGACTTCAAGCATACTCTCAAACGTATAACATTTTTGAAGCCAGGATTGCCAGACTTTCCATTCCCGCTCGGCAGAATAGCTCTTTCGAAGAAGGCTTGGCTTTCAATCATTATTTAAGTAGAATTGATGCTCCAAAAGTTTAGTAAAGGAGTGAAAAATGCAGCGCATGTTTTACCCAATCGTGGCCCTTTTTCTCGGGCTTTTCCTTAACCTACCAGCACAGGAGACTCAGACTGTGAAGCAAATCCAACCCATCGTCGTAATCGAAACGAATCTCGGAGCCATCGAAGTGAAGCTGTTTTCGGACTTGGCTCCGAAAACGTGTGAAAATTTTGTTGGCCTGATTCAAAAGAATTATTACAACGGACAGATTTTTCATCGCATCATCAAACAATTCATGATTCAGGGCGGCGATCCGACCGGAACGGGCGCCGGCGGTGAGTCGATTTGGGGCAAATCGTTTGCCGATGAATGCGTGGCAACGCTGAAGTTCGATCGGCCGGGATTGTTGGCAATGGCCAACCGCGGGCCGAACACGAACGGCAGTCAGTTCTTTATCACAACAGTGCCTACTCCGTGGTTGAACATGAAGCACACCATTTTTGGCGAAGTCGTCAAGGGCTATGACATTGTTCAAAAAATGGAAAACGTCAAGACAGAGCGCGACCGCCCGATTGAACCAATCAAAATCCTCAAGGCTTACGTACGGTCCTGATGGAAGTATTTCTGCAAAAGTTAGGATTGAACAGGTATCGGCACTGTATTTCGGACATCTTTTAACCTAACCTCTTTTAAATGTTTAAGATGATCTGCTAAGGCTGCGATTCGGCTAGTAATGAATGGATGTTTGAGATCGAGCAGGTCATTGCCTTTCTTCGTGATAAATATTCGTTGATAAAACTTACCTTCTTTTAGTTTAGCAAGATTCTGGTTTTTGATTTTATCGAGAGCGCTGATTGCGGCTTCAAAGGACAGGTGAATATCATCGTTAGCCTCGTTGAAGGTAGACACAGAGCTAAAATCCATCGTCGACTCATAATGACGATCGGCACATAGAGAAATCAAAAAGGAACCAGTGATTATTGCAGCGTTAACTGCCCATCCAAATGGAGAGGCGAACATGAAAGCAACGGCAGCGATCAGCAGTATCTTGGCTGCTGTCTTGAATGCGGCGTCACTGGATTTTAAGTGGCATAATTCATGAGCGATAAGAAATAGACTTTCTTTGTTGGTAAAGCGATGATTGTCATCAAGTAAATTATCACCCGCCCTTGCTTCCTCATAGAATGGCCTTCCATAGCTTATCAATAGTTCGTAAGGTATTACCACTATGGGACGGGTGATGGAGAGAAATCCACCATAACTCATCGATGGCTGGTTCAGACACGTGTAAATATTGAATTTACGTGGAAGAAGGGCTGATTTGCCCAAATCCTGGATTTTAGTGATTATTTGTTTTTTTACTTCGTCGGACATCAGATGTCTGACTGGTATATCCAATGCGAGCTGGGTAAATTTTGAACTGATCGATGCAAGGCATGGAAAAAAATAGTAGCCCGTGTTCCTCACAGGGTCGAGGGCAAAGTCCTGTATTTTTCCCCATACTCGACCGAGTTCAATCGATCCCAGTGCTAATAAAGCGATAGTCATAGGCTCTTCTCTGATGTAGTCATATTATAAAGGAATCGTAAAGATAAGAAAACAACAAATTAACAGTATGTAGCTTGACCAAATAATTTGTAAATGAAATGGTGTGTTTTAAGGGGCGATACGGACCATGATGCACATGTGCTGTCAAAAAATCTGTTCTAAGTTCGTAGTATTTTTTTTATTTGGTTTTGCCGGCTGCACCATGCCCAGCCGCATTTCGATGGAGGGCGAAGGGGGCCGCACGTCCTATAATAACGCCATTCAAATGACCAATTCCCAGCAGATGCTCCTCAATCTGGTGCGCCTGCGCTATGCGGACAGCCCTTTATTCCTCGATGTCAGCAGCATTACGACCCAGTCGACGGTTCGCTCGGAACTGGCGCCGGTCTTTTCCATTCCGGGGTTTTCCAAGGATAATCCTTTTAAACTCGGCGGCGATATTTCCTGGCAGGATCAGCCGACGATTACTTATACGCCTCTCGAAGGGCAAGCTTTTGCGACACGGCTGCTCAGGCCCATCGATCTTCGCACGCTGCAGCTGTTATGCTATTCGGGCTGGGATATCGATCGGGTCTTCTGGATGATGGTTCAGAATTTTCAGGAGATCTGGAATGATCCCGACTCTGAAGATGCTTCGCAGCCCGCCCATCAGCGTTTTTCAGAAGTTTCTCACTTGCTGCGCCATTTTCAAAAGCGCGGAGAATTGCAGCTCGGCGTTCAGATCAATCCGAAGACAGAAAAAGATCAAGATTTGCATGAGCACTCCCTTCAGATTGCATTTCCTGTTGATGGAGTGGAAGGGAGCCGCCTGGCAGAGCTGATCAAATGCGATCAATTAGTTAACGGCCGCTATCTGAAAAATGTGGAGCTCGGCTTTTCGAATGGAGGCCACATGGGCGTGATGCCTCGCTCAATTTTCTCGTGTATGGCCTATTTGAGCCGTGGCGTTCAGGTTCCACAGGAACATATCGATCGCGGCATGGTACGGATATCGGAGAGCAATCACCATGAAGAAGAAGAATGGGGAGAAGTGTTCCGCGGACTCATCGCGGTGAGATGGAATCGGTTTGCCCCCAAAAACGCGTTTATCGCCGTGCAGTATCGCAACTACTGGTTTTATATCGACGATTGCGATATGCATTCAAAAAAGACGTTCGCACTGCTTTTGCAGCTGTATAACCTGAATGCGAACGAAGCAAATATTCGTGGCCCTATTTTAACACTGCCATTAGGATAATCATTTGAACTCGACTTTGTACATTTTTAGGGCCGCCTGCCTCGCCTATTTGCCCTCTGACGTTCGACCAGAGGTCGAACGAGGCGTTAATTTAATAAGGAAGGGGATAGTCAACCCCTTCCTTATTAAATTAACGCCTCAGAGGGCAAATCCATCGAGGCCTTCGGTCCTAAAAATGTACAAAGTCGAGTTGAGGAAAAATGTATCGTAAAGTCACCTTTTACAGTAAGGATTTTTATGCCAGCTCCCCACATTGATCTCTTGTCGATCTTGATCGCCGCCATTGTCAATATCATCATCGGATTTCTCTGGTATTCGCGGTATTTGTTCGGGATCGGTTCGGACCCGTCGGCACCGCCTCGCCGTCTTGCGATTCTTTGGACAATCCTTGTCGCTTTCCTGACGGCATACGTACTAGGATTTTTTGAAGTCTTTTTAGGCGTTACGACCGTGACGGATGGCATGTTCGTTGGATTCGTCGTTTGGATCGGATTTATTGCTACGACGCAGATCTCTGCGGTGATTTGGGGTAAAATGACTTTCAAGAGGTTTTTGGTTCATACCGGATGCGAGCTGCTGACGTTTCTCGCAATGGGAGGGATTATCGGCGCATGAAGGCAGAAAAACCGAGGAAAGTACTCATCATCAGTTCATCGGGCGGCGGCGGTTGCATTCAGGCTGCCGTTGCTAAAGAACAAGAGGAAAGGGCCAAGGATCCTCATGTCGTCGTAATCAACCGCGATATCATGAAAGACTGGTATTTGAAGCTGATCGGCAAATTGGGCGTGAGTGCCTGGAATTTAGGGCAGCGCAAGGGAAATGTCATTCTCCTGGAGTGTCTGCAAAAATGCCAGCCGGTGGGCGATGTGCTATTCTGGCTTCAATATTTCTCCCGCTTTTTGCGTCTGATGCTGAAAGAAGACATCGATCATGTGATCGACACTCAGCCCCAAGGCACATCGGCGTTTCTGTTTGCTCTTCGCGTCTATAATCGCATGCGCAAAAAAAACGTGATTTTGGAGAAAATCATTGTCGATTTGCCGACAGATAAAAATACCCATTTTTTCCGCCCGATCAAGAGTTTGTCGAAGAAAAATAAAAAATTGCTCCGCATGGTCTCTATCCCGCCATTGCTAAGTCCGGGACAGAGTGCAGAAGATTTTTGGCGGCGCCATTGCAATATTTCCGAGCGGGATGTTGTATATCAGAAATATGTGATACGCCGGGCCTTTTGCAAAATTCAGGGCCGCCAGCGCGACGAGATGGAATTTTCATTTACGGCCCGCTTTGATAATCCCGAAGAGAAACGTCTGCTGACCAAGACGCTTCAAAGAGGGACAATGCGCGCGGAGGTGGGGGAACATAGCGCCCGTTTTTTCATTGCCCCGCAGGATAGGCTCATTACGATTTCACTCGGATCGCAGCCATCGTATGAAGCTACATTGGGTTATGTCCGCCGCCTCTTGCGAGTAGCGATGGAACCGGATTCGATCCGTACGCCCATTCATATGATCGTATTTTGCTCTTATCACAAAATGGGAGAGGATTCGCTCCTCAGAGCCGTTGCGGATCTTATTCTCAGGATGAAAGATTTTCCTGACAATGTGACGGTGGTACCTTTGGGATTTCAAGATGATGAAACCGTTGCGCAGGTGTTTCACCGCAGTGATTTGACCTGTACGCGCTCCGGCGGTCAAACGTCGATGGAGTTGATGTGCGTCATGAACGGCGAAATCTGGATTCATTCTGAGGCGAAAAAGCCGGCGGGACAATCTGAGGAACTATCGATGGATCAGCTGCTTAAGGGAATTCCAGGTTGGGAAGCGGGCAGCGCGCTCTATCTACATCGCCTTTGGAATGCGAAAATCGTCACGCCCGATACGTTTGTCCCGCATGGACGTAAAGCGTTGTCAAAGAAAGCCGTTTGCAGATCGCAGCTGTAAGGACCCAAAAATCAACGAAGCCTTAGATATTGAACAGGTTCTAAACGGCGATCGCATCAATGGGTGAGAATGTAGTCGATCATCTCGACCCATTCGCGCTTATCCACATGTTTTTGGATGGCTTCAGGAGCAACGCCGACCGTCTTGGCGAAATCATTTAAATATTTGGATACGTTGCCCTGAGAGGAATGGGCATTGAGGGCGTCTTGCAAATCGATAATGAAATTGTGCCATTTGAAGTAATCGTCGCGAAATTTCACCATGCATGATTTGAGATAGGGATTGGACAGAGCCACGCTGAGAAATTTCAGTGGATGCACATGGCGAACTTCATCACCGATTTTGCGCAAATAGGATTCATGCGCCAACAGATACAGTTTACTCTTTTCTCCCATCTTCGAGATGATTTCGCTGATTTTTTGAATATCGTCAACGGTGCATTCGAGGTCATTGAAAGTGACGGCGCCGGCAGGCGGCTTGTTGGGAGGCGGAACTTTGATGACGATTGCGATGACATCCGGGGATGTTCTCACTGAATTGATTTCTGCGTGGATAGCAGCAACGGGGCTGTCGATATAAACGAATGACATCATTCGAGTCTCCTTTTTCTTCTTCAATCACAATATCCCAGCATTTTTTTTAATCGCAAGGAACGATCACATTTTTTTTGGCAGAACCATCTTGAAACCTTGAATGATTCAAGATAAATTAGTATTCATCATGATCCTGACAGCATTAAGAAAATTAATCATCCTCTCAATTTTGGTGCTCCTTGTTATGGCGGCAGGGCGGATTTGGTATATTTCCAGGGATGGCTTTAGCGTCAACCGGATCCATTTTCCTTTGTCCAAAGAAAGCGGCGGCGATGAAGCGAAAGAAAATGAAATCAGCCCTCTTCTATCAGCGCCCTATCGATATCTTGGCCGTGGCCGGCAGTGCTATGTTTTTGCTAGCGCGGATGATCGCTATGTAATCAAAATCCCCCGTTTTGATCGCTACACGCTCCCTTTTTTTTGGCGCGCGATGCCCGATTTCTGCCATTCGATCAAACATTCCATTTGGGCCGGGCGTCAGGACCGCTTGCGCTTTACTTTGCAAAGCTTTCGGATCGCAGCGCAAGATCTGCCGGAAGAAACAGCGGTCGTTTATCTCCATCTGCATCAGACCCGCTCTTTGCCCGAGCACTTCGAGATCCGCGATCGATTGAACCGCTCGTTTGATCTCAACCTGAACCGGACCCCCTTTATCCTGCAGAAAAAGAGGTCGTTGATGATGCCGCTGGTGTTAAAGGCATTAAGTAATAACGATCGCACCGTGGCCCAAGAAATGCTCAGCGCTTTTTTAGATGTGATCGAAGCGCGTGCTCGCAAGGGAATTTTTAACCGCGATCCATCGTTTTTGAAAAATTTTGGCTGGGATGGATCGAAAAGCACTCAAATCGATATCGGCAGTTTTTGGCGCAAATCCAATTTGACGCCGGATGCTGCCTATTGGCTCTCGCTTCGCGAGGGATCGGCCCGCGTGCAGGAATGGCTGGCTGAAACAGATCAAGAGATGCTGGATTATTACAATTCCCAGTTAGAAATGCGTTTAAATAGGTGATAGATGCTCCTGCTGCGCCTGGCTTTATTGGTAATGATCGCATTGAGCGGGCCGAAGGCCTGGCAAAAAGCGCAGGGCGTCAGCCCGCGCCAGTTCAGCCGGACGCTCTCCACATGCCATCAGTGTTTGTCCGATGCCAGTGCATTCGAAGCGCTTTCGCAGCCCTATTATTATCGCTGCAAGGGAAGCCAGTTCTACGTGTTTTTCAGCGCAGATAATCAGTATGTATTGAAGATCCCGCGTGCATCGAAAATGAGGGAATCTCTGACAGATCGGGTCATGCAGCGATCGATGAGCAAGCCCGATGTAAAAAAGAGCTTGCAGATCGCTGAACAGCTCAAAGAAGAAACGGCGCTGATCGCCGTTCACTACGGCCAAATGGAACAATCGATCTGGCCGGCTGCCTTGCTCTATGATCATCTGCACCGGTCGTGGATCGTCGATCTCAATCAGCTGCCATTTGCCCTCCAAAAGCGCCAGCAGCTCCTCAGCGCGTCTCTTCAATCGGCCGCGGATATTGCAAAATCGCAGCAGCTGTTGATGGCTTATCTCGACTTGATCCAGAAGGAAGCGAGTGGCGGCTGGATGAGCCATGACAGGGCATTTTGGCTCAATGTGGGCATCGATGGATTGCATGCCACTCGGATCGATTTGGGCAGTTATGTTCCGATCGATGCCTCCTTTTCCTGGCGCAGGATGGTCAAACCCGTATCCCATTATCTCCGGGATAAAGACCCCATCTTGAAAGAGTGGTTTGAAAAGCAGTTAGATCAAAGGGAACATTCGTGATGCGTTGGCTTCGATTGGCTCTAATTGCTGCTATCGTTTTAGCCATTCCTGCCACATTGAAACGCCTGACTCATTCCTTCCATATCGAGCGATTGTTTGTTGATCTTCCCGTAAAAATGAGCCAGCCCGAGGCCTCGGATGAGATTCGTCAAATATTGTCGCAGGATTTTGAGTATCTGGGACGAGGCTCTCAGGCGTTTGTGTTTTCCAGCGCTGATCGCAAGTATGTCTTGAAGCTATTTTTGTTCGATTCGCCATCCCGATCGCTCATCCGACGATTTTTTTATCGAAGCGAAGAGATGCCGATGGCCGTCAAAGTTCTGCAGGCATGTCAGATTGCGGATCGCCTCGCATCCAATGAAACGGGCCTTGTCTATGTGCATCCTGAGCCGACGCAGAAAAATCTTCCTGTCGTTCGCCTGTATGGACCGGCCTGGCATCGATCGATGATTGAATTGGATCGCTATCGTTTTGCGATCCAACGGTTGGCAAGGCCACTCAAGCAGGTGTTGCTGGAGGCCTATCTCGCCAATGACCGCGAGCGTTTTGGCTGTTTAGTTAGCGATCTACTTTCTCTTTTATCGAAACGCATCGCGCTGGGCATTTATAATACTGATCCGACTTTATTCGATAATTTTGGATTCATCGATGATCGAGCCGTCGAAATTGATTTCGGCAATTACATCCTCATCGATGAACATTGCGATCGGTCGAGAGATCAATACGAAAAGGCGCGTTATACGAGTCAATTGCTCGAATGGACGCGAATCAACGCTCCTGAATGGATTGAAGACGTTGTTCAGCTCATTGACTCCAGCAGTTGAATGACTTCGCGATCTTCGGTTTGGGCAAATTCTTCGTAAAACTGTCCAACGGCCTGAAATGACTCAGGAGAATACAGACAGATCACTTCGAAGCCTTCGTTTCTGAGTCTTTGAATGGTTTCGGGCGGAGCAACAGGGACGGCGACGATGATCCGCTGGGCGAGCGCTTTCGTAAGGTAGGAAAGCGATGCGCGCATGGTCGCTCCGCTCGCGATTCCATCGTCGATGACGATGACAGTGCGCCCTATAAAATTCTGCACTGGAAGATGGCGCCGGTACAGTGCCAAACGGCGGGCGGCTTCTTTTTTTTCTTTTTTGATCTCGGATTGGATGTACGATGCATCGACGCCGAGGGCACTGATTGCTTCGTCGTTGAGCAAAACCTCATCGCCGGCGATCGCGCCGATCGCAAATTCCGGATTGAAGGGTGCTCCGATTTTGCGCGGGATGATAACGTCCAGCGGCAGGTGCAGCAGGCTCGCCACAACAGCCGCTACGACAACGCCGCCGCGCGGCAGACCGATCGCGATCGCAGAGTCCAGTTTTAGGGATTTCAATGCCTCGGCCAGCCTTTGGCCGGCATCGCGGCGGTCTTTAAACAACATGACAAACAACCTTTTTCTATGATACATATGAAGAATGGGATGGGAAAAGATCAAGCGATATTTTCAGCAAGGCCTTTGGGATTTTTCCTTGAAGGAAAAGCGGGGCTGGAATCGCGTGTATTACAAGTTGCTTCGCATTGCTGCGCTCTCCGTGCGCGCCTTTCATCAGAATCAATGCTCGATGCGCGCTTCGGCGTTAACCTATTATACGCTCATGTCGCTCGTGCCCGTTTTGGCGATGGCCTTTGCGGTGGCGGGAGGATTCGGGATGCATCAGTATTTGCAAGAGCGGCTGCTCTCCTATTTTCATGAAAATCAGGCCGTTCTGAGTAATCTTTTTTCATATTCCGACAAGCTCCTCGAACAAACAAAAGGCGGCATTCTCGCTGTTTTTAGCATCGTGTTGCTGATTTATAGCGTCACGCTGCTGATCAGCAATATGGAAAGAGCCCTCAACCATATCTGGGGTGTCCGGAAGTTGCGCAGCTGGCGCCGGCTGTTTACCGATTACTCGGCTTTGATGCTGATCGCCCCTTTGTTCTTTCTGTTCGCCAGTGCCCTGACCGTGTGGATCTCGCATTATTTGGAAGCGGGGGTGCTGGTGGTAGCCAGGGGATCCACTGTCACTGCCGCGGCTCTGTTTTTGATCCGGCTGATTCCCTACGCCATGTTCTGGATTTTGTTTGGCTTCATCTATCTCTTTTTGCCGAATACCAAAGTCCGTGTATTTTCCGCTTTTTTAGGCGGCTTTGTCGCCGGCACGCTCTATTTGATCGTTCAATGGGGATATATTTACTTTCAAGTCGGCGTAGCGCGCTATGGGTCTATGTATGGCAGCCTGGCTGCGCTGCCGCTTTTTTTGGTCTGGATCCAGCTCAACTGGTTTTTGCTGCTCTTCGGCGCAGAAATCAGTTTTGCCCATCAGACGCATGAGCAAAGAGAATTTGAGCCCGCCGTTGAAAAGATGAGCTACAGTTTCCGCAAGCTGCTCGCTCTCTGGATTACCCAGATCTGCATCGATCGCTTTATGAAAAAATGGCCCCCCATTTCAGTCGAGATTTTAATGGAAACGCACCAGATTCCCTATTCGATCGCCACTCTCTTACTTCATCAGCTTGCCCTTGCGAATATTCTGATCGAGGTCAAAGACTCGGATCCGGCGGCCGGGTTCATTCCGAATGGCGACGTGCATGAAATGCGCGTTTCGGACGTCATTTTCGCTTTGGAAAATCATGGGACGTCTGATTTTCCGCAGCTCAGTGCCGGCGCCTTGGGCCAACTCGATGCAACTCTAAAAGCATTTCGCGAGAAAATCGAAACATGCGAAGAGAACCTCTATTTGTTGGATCTGTAGTGCCAAAACTCTATCCCATGACTTTTGAGCCTGTATATCACCAGCATATCTGGGGCGGAGAGCGCATCAAGAAAGCGTTTGACCGCCCTAGAGCGCCCATGCGCTCATCTGAGTCATGGGAAGTGGCGGACCGCGAAGAGGGGATGAGTCTTGTGGCGAATGGACCCTTCAAAGGCCGCGCGCTAGGCGAGATCGTTCAGCAATACGGCGAAGCTCTGCTGGGCCAAGGCTGCAACAACGATCGCTTTCCATTGCTGATCAAGATCATCGATGCAAGCGAGCCTCTGAGTATCCAGGTGCATCCAAGCGAAGAGAGCGCTCCGGCCGTCCAGGGCGAGCCCAAGACCGAGATGTGGTATCTTCTCGAGGGCGGACCGGTATACGCCTCGTTCAAAAAACCGGTAACGCCCGAGGCGTTTGCTCGTGCTGTGAAGGACAAGAGCGTCGCGGATCTTCTTCAGAAAGTCGATGCGAAGCCGGGCGATGCAATCTTCATTCCCGGCGGGCGGATGCATGCGATCGGCCCGGGCTGCCTGATCTTCGAAGTGCAGCAGAATTCCAACACGACCTATCGGGTCTATGACTGGGACCGCGTTGATTCGCAAGGAAAGCGCCGTCCGCTCCATCTCGAGCAGGCTCTGCAGTGCACACAGTGGAACGACGATCAAGATCCCAGCGTTTTGCCCATACTGTTGGTCGACGATGGGATCTCAAAGCAATGGCGCGTGCTCTCGACGCCTTTTTTTACTGTCGAAAGATTGGAAATCACTGACCATTACCGGATTAGCCCCAATCCCAAGACCTATCAGATTATCTTCCATCTGTCAGGAAAGCGCAAGGGCGAGTGCTGTCTTCTGCCAGCCGTCTCTGAGCCTTTAGACTTGGAAGGTCCTGCCCATGTCCTGAGGATCTTTTCTCGCTCGATTAAGGAGCTGTCATAAATCCAGTAACCATTTCCAGATTGGAATTATTTTAATTTTAAATCCATTTAGTTCCAGAGATCTTTGTTCATTTTCTGTGATGATAAAGCCTTCTTTTAAGTCATAAGCTTCCATGGCTTCGATGAGGCCTTCAATTTCTCGATCTTTTGTCTTTTCGTCAGAGAGATTCGTTGCAACTTGAATTGCTTGGATAATTCGATTGTTTTTTCTAATTATAAAATCGCATTCATTTCGATCTTTATGGAAATAGATCTCGTTGCTTTGTCTTTTTAAATGGATAAACACGATGTTCTCTAATAAACGACCTTTATCCTCACTTACTCGAAATCCTATTGCGCGGATCAAGGCCTGATCAATCATGTAACATTTTTTGTTGTATTGGATTTGCTTTTTTAGAGAGTGACTATAACGGCTCAGAAAGAAACAGAGATAGCATTTTTCCAAATATGAGCAGTAGTTTGAAATCGTGTGGGGGCTGCTAAGACCAACTGTTTCTCCGAGTTTTGTGTAGCTGAATTCTTTTCCAATATTGCTTGCGAAGTAATACATCAGTTCGCGTAAAGGTTTTTCATTCGCAATTTTATATCGAACGACGATATCTCGATAAAGAATGCCTTCGTATAAATCTTTTAAATATTCAGGTTTTCTGAATTTAAAATATTCAGGAATTCCTCCATGTTGAAGATAATCCGCAAAGTAACGCAATAAATTCCCAATGTCATCTGTAGAAAAGGCTTTTTTTGTCAGAACATCTGGATATTCGTGTCGTATGATTTCATTGAATGAAAGAGGGTATACTTCAAATTGGATATATCTGCCAGTTAGATGGGTTCCCAGCTCTTTACTTAAAAGTTTTGCATTGGAGCCTGTAATGAAGATCTTGTTTCCCTTTTCATATAGTCTACGGATGAACTGTTCCCATCCTTTTATATTTTGGATTTCATCAAAGTAAAAAACGGATTGTTTGCCGAATAATTCTATAAAAATTTCCAGCAGCACCTGGAAATCTTGAAGCTTAAAATGAACGAGTCTCTCGTCATCAAAATTGAAATAATAATCAGATTTTATTAGCCCTTGTTGTAGAGATCGTTGAATTGTTGATTTTCCGGATCTTCTGATTCCTGTGATGATCAGTATGCTGGGATCGTTGGCAAAGCCTTTGATGGTTTGAGTTAATGAACGAGCAAAAAATACTTTTGGGGGGGTGTATTCCTGTTGATCTGCAATGACTTGCTTGATGACTTCTCGATCCATGGCCGATCCTTTGTTTCCTTTTCTTTGTATTATGACATATATACCGTGCGTTGTCAATGCACGGTTTTGTCTAAAACCGTGCATTGACAACGCACGGTATAAATGGCTGGCCTCAGGCCGCTTTATTTATTTAGAAAACGTCAAATAAATCTATCTGGCCAATGCTATTAGAATGAACCGACGACACTGAAGTGGATCATGCTGCGGCCGCCCGCGAAGTCGGCCTGGTTATGGAGCTTGATGCCCCAATCGCAGCTGGCCGTCAGATAAGATCCGAATGAATAGCGGACGCCCGGCCCTGCGCCTAAAAGGAAATTATCTCGTTTTATCCCCGGAACCGATGTTGTATCCACTCCAACTCCCGCATCGAGAAAAAGGAGGAAAAACATTTTATCCGGATTGGGCGACTGGGACCGAAAGATGGAGAATGATGGACAGTGCAATTCTTCTCTGGCGCAAAAGCCGCTATCGGCATTGTATTGCCGCTCGTCATATCCTCTGACTGTTTGGTACCCGCCCAGACCAAGCTGTTCGCTGGGGAGCAGAGACTGAGGAGACCACTGGCCGCTCAGATTAATCGATAATTCACAGGATCTGGGGAGAAACCACTTGTAGCTCAGGAAGGCCGTAGTGCGGATCCATTTGTTTCTGGCGCCGGGTCGCAGCGTTGCAAAATCTGCATCGCTTTGATTCGGCAGCCATTCGATCGGAGAAAAGAAAATCTCCGCTCCTGACTCTGCAATATAGATCCTGGATTCCCATTTGCAATTATAACCCATCATGAATTGTGTGAGGTTCACCGTATGGCCAAAAACAGGATTAAAATCGACGAATTCCATCGTGTTATTCGTGATCTTGATATCAAAGCCGAACGAAATCTCTTGTTCAAAAGATCGCACGGGAAGGAGAGGGATTTGTAAACGGATCGAGCCCTGCCCATTGGTTCCGTGATTGATGCGATTGGGAAAAGGCAAATGCGCATGAACGATCGAAAAGCCACCGTATAAATTTACCACGAGCTCGCACGGAAGCAGGGCGATATACTGAAAGGTATTGGCGTGAAAACGCTGTACGTTGTAGTTCGTTGTGTATTGATAAAAAAAGCTGTGGTCGAGACCGAACACCTGATCCCAATTAAACCCCGCGAAAATGCGTTGACGACCTGTTGAGAGAACACCGGAATTGTCAACGCCTGTATAAAAGCGATAGGGCCGCCTGGTGTCGACCTGCAATGTGACATCGGTTGTGTGATCTTCAGTCCCGGGACTAAAAATGGCGTTAACCCGTCTGAATGGATCTCGATTCATGAAATGGAGATCTTTGTTGAGTCTTCGTTGATTCAGCCGCTCGCCGGGCATAGTCTTGAAATAATTAAGAATTCTCCTCGAAGAGACCCCTGTATTGCCGGCAATATTGATCTTTCCCATGCGGCTCTCGATGACGACGAACTGAATGACTTGTGATTTTTTATCCTGGTGAGGAATGGAAATAAGGACAAATGGATGTTCCTCATGCTGGTAATAGCGATAGAGTTGCTGTTTGATAGCCTGAATGGTTTGGTCATTCCAGGGATGATCTCGATAAAAAGGAGTCAATTCTTTTTGCAGAGTTTCAAACGGGCCTGGAAGGTCGATTCTCTCAGTATTTAATCCCTCAACGTCTTGCAATTCATTAGACCTGAGAAGCTTCTCCTCGCTGTCGATCAGAACGATTCCCCTGATTTCTTCTGATTTTTTGCTCTGATTGTCGTAGGCGAGAAGATTTTCCGTGCTTCCTAGAACGATGAAAAACGTGAAAATATAAATTTTAGGATGCATGTAATGGAGTGTGTGAAATTATCCACTTTTTTTTCAACATTTAATAGAGTATAATCGGAAGCGCAATATGAAGAAAATTCTAATTCGATCCTCAATAGACATTGAGCCGACTGTTATTTATATCGGAGACGGCCTTCTCGCCAGCGCCCGGATGATAGAGCACTTTCGCCCATTGAATGGGAAAAAGGTCATCGTTGCAGATCGGGCCGTTAAGGACTTATATGCTGTGGATCTCGCCAGGCTGATTGGCGCGGAAATTCTCACGATCCCGGGCAAGGAGAAGACGAAGGTCTGGGAAACGGCCGCATCTTTGCTGGACGAACTGTTCAAAATGGGAGCTGGAAGAGATACAACCCTGATTGCGATCGGCGGAGGCGTAACCATGGATCTCGTGGGTTTTGTGGCGTCGATTTATATGCGCGGCGTGCCTCTTGTCTTGATTCCCACAACGCTTTTAGCCGCCGTCGATGCTTCCATCGGGGGGAAAACAGCCATCGATACCCCATTCGGAAAAAATTTGCTAGGAACTATCTACCATCCGAAAGCTATTTTTACTGATTTCAATACCCTGCGATCGCTTCCTGAAAAAGAATGGTTCAATGGCCTGGCTGAAATCTTGAAAATGGGACTTATCTACGACGATTCGCTCTGGGAAAATGGAAAAGGTCATGATCAGATGATCCAAGCGATCGAGGGAAAAATTGCGGTGATCGAGCAGGATCCTCGCGAGCAGTCCTTGCGGCGTATTCTCAATTTTGGCCACACGATCGGCCATGCGCTGGAAGCATTGTCTCACTATGAAATGTCTCATGGAGAAGCGGTGGCTCTGGGCTGTCTGGCTGAAAGCCACTTAAGCATGCGTTTGGGATATCTGCAGGACAAAGATTTTGAGCAAATCCAGGAAAGGTACCGTCATTTTTCGCTCAAATGGCCCAAGACCTATACGCGAACCAAACTCATGCAGGCCATGGCGCATGATAAAAAAAAGACACTCGGCGAAACGCGCTTCGTTCTCATCGACAAAATCGGCCATGCGATCCCATTTGAGGGGGCTTATTGCCGCCCCGTCGCCCCGAGCGAATTGGCATCGACCCTGGATTGGATGGAAAGGGTCTGTCAATGAAGATCACTCCGCTGAAAAAGCCTGTAATAGCGACAGTCCGGATGCCCGGATCAAAAAGCTACACCAACCGCGCTCTTGTCATGGCTGCGCTCACCAAGGGCTCTGTAAGTCTGATCAATCCTTTGTATAGCGATGATACGCAAGCCATGATCGGGTGTTTGCGAGCGTTGGGGGTGGAGATTGAACGCACTGCTTGCCGCAATCCCACCCCTTCAGGGGTGGGTCTAGGCAAGCTATTTGATGGCGCGGTAAGCGGCGATAGCCGCACCGCATCCAAAAGCTGCGAAAGAATCTCCTCCTTTCAAGGAGGAGTTCTTCAAACAGATCCCGACAAAATCGTTGTGCACGGCGATATCAGTTGTGTTGAAGACCAAAACTATCAGCTGTTTGCGCATGACTCCGGGACAACGCTCCGCTTTATGCTGGCTCTACTCTGCATTGTTCCTGGAATAAAAACGATTCAGGGCAGCCAGCGGTTAAACGAGCGGCCGATCCGCGATCTGGTCGATGGATTGAGAGAAATAGGCGCCTCGATTGAACATTGCGAGGAAGAGGGAAAGCTTCCGGTGAAGGTTTCATCATCCGCATTGACTGGCCATGCCGTTCATTTAAAAGGAGATATCAGCAGTCAGTTTTGCTCGGCGATTCTGTTGATCTCTCCTTATATTTCGAAAGGATTTACGATTCATATTACGGGTTCCTTGATCTCCAAGCCCTATATCGACATGACCATGCGCTGTATGCGTGATTGGGGAGTCAAAGTAGTCGCGGAGGAAGGCGGTCATTATTTTGTCCCGGCCCATCAGAGTTATCGAAAGAACCAATACGTTATTGAAGGCGATTTTTCGAGCGCGGGGTATTTTTTTGCGATCGCCGCTCTCACAAAATCAACGATCACAGTCGAAAACCTGAATCCGGCATCGGCCCAAGCGGATCGGAAGTTTTTAGACATTTTGGCAAAGATGGGAAATGAAGTGATCGATGAAGAAAACAGGATCACTGTCAAAGGAAAACAGATCCTTCCCATGGATGTGGATATGGAAGATTGTCCGGACCAGGTGATGACCATGGCGGTATTGGCAGCTTTTGCCCAGGGCGTGACTCGAATTTCCGGGGTTCGATCGTTGAGAGTCAAGGAAACAGAGCGCATGGTGGCCATCAAAAACGAGCTGGGGAAAATGGGCATCCGGACGGAAGATACCCACGATACTTTGTGTATTTACGGTGGATCGCCCCATGCGGCTGTTATCGATACCTACAACGACCATCGCATGGCCATGGCGTTTGCTGTGGCCGGCATGGTTTTGCCGGGGATTGTCATTCGCCAGCCCGAAGTGGTGAATAAGACTTTTCCGACGTTTTGGGAATGTTTGGGGAGCTTAAAATGAATATCATTCTCATTGGCTTTATGGGTTCAGGAAAGTCGGCCGTCGCTCAATGCTTGAGCCAGATGCTGGGCTATTCGTTGGTGGAGATGGACGATCTCGTCTATCAAAAAACAAACACCCGAAACATGCCTGAAGTGTTTGAGAAAGGCGGCGAGCGGCTGCTCCGCGAGACCGAAATTGCCATTGCGAAAGAGGTTGCAACGAGAAAAGCTATGGTGGTCTCGACAGGCGGCGGGGTGGTTCTCAATAAAATCATTTTGGATTATTTGAAGAACTCCTTCCTCAAGGAAGGAGATTCTTCGACAGCTAGCGCGAATGGGAAAGTGATTTTTCTGAACGCCGGCTTCGAACAAATCGCCAAGCGGTTGGAGGGGGATGATTCCAGGCCTCTTTTTCAAAACAGAGAGATGGCAAAAAAAATCTACGATTTTCGATTGCCTCTGTATATCAATTATGCAGACGAAATGATCGACGTGGATTTTCTATCGGTCGAAAAAATCGCCCTACAAATCAAAGACACCCATGGCCTCTAATTTTTTTGGACAAATTTTTCGCATCACCACATTCGGCGAATCGCACGGCCCGGGCGTGGGGGTCGTTATCGATGGCTGCCCATCTGGGCTGTCTCTCTCTGAGCAGGACATCAATGAACAATTGGCCCATCGCCAATGCGGCAAAAATGCGTATACGTCTCCCCGAAAGGAAGAAGATCGGGCTGAAATTTACTCGGGCATTTTTGAGGGGAAAACGACGGGTGCGCCCATTGCCATTCTCATACGCAATCATGATGCGGACAGCTCTCAATATGAGGCGATTAAAGATCTCTATCGCCCGGGACATGCCAATTTCACCTATTTGGAAAAATATGGAGTCTTTGACTATCGAGGCGGAGGAAGATCTTCCGCACGAGAAACGGCAGCGAGGGTCGCAGCGGGCGCTGTGGCCAAAAAGCTCCTCAAGCACTTTAACATCGAATGCGCTGCGTTTGTCTCAGAAATTGGAGGAATTGTTATTCAGGATCCCGATCTGTCGAATCTGCAAAAAATCAGGGACAAAACCTATGCAAGCCCGATTTATTGCCCCGATGAGTCCGCCTCTCGAAAAATCATGGAACGAATCAGCCAAATCAGGGAAGAAAAGGAAACGCTTGGGGGCATCGTCGCGTGCGCGGCTCATGGTCCCAGCGGCCTTGGAGATCCTGTGTACTGTAAACTGGAAGCGATGCTGGCCTTTGCCATGCTATCCATCCCTGCGACGAAGGGATTTGAAATTGGCGCGGGGTTTAGTGCCGCCCGCATGAAAGGGTCGGAGCATAATGATGCCTTTGACATCGAAGAGAAGGGTAGGGTTCGTACGGCCACCAACCGGGCCGGAGGCACATTGGGAGGGATTTCTACTGGCTCTCCCATTTTCTTCAAAGTCGCATTTAAACCGACATCGAGCATTCAAAAGCCCCAGCAAACGGTCAGCCTCAAAGGGGAAAAAGCGACTTTTCAACTTCCGGAAATGGGAAGGCATGATCCATGCGTGGCAATTCGCGCCGTTCCCGTTGTTGAGGCGATGACGGCGCTTGTTCTGGCCGACGCTCTTCTCATGGATAGAAGCGCCAGGGTCTCGGAATAGGGCGTTTCTTTACCTGGGCGCTCTCCAATTAGCGATGCAGCTCTGAACGGGATGCATGAGCTCTGGACGTTTTTGATCGGGAAAATAGAGTTCTTCAAAGCAGGCATCGGGGAATTCCATCACAATGCCACGGGCCACTCCTGTGCGTTCCTGGAAGTGAGGTGCGATATCGATGATGAGTGAATTAAGTGTTACAAAGAGAACCTGACTGTCAGAAGGAAGAACGAAACGGCAGGATGCGACGATCTTTCTGGCGGCATTGCGGATATCAGTTCCTTGAAGAGGTGCGATATCTGGAGAAATTAAATAGTCCTGTGGAGCGCTGGGACAAAACACGCCATAATAAAACAGTGGAAACAGGGAGCGATAGAGTTCTTTAATTGGACGGAAGACGGTTTCCTTGCGCAAATACGCTATGGAATGAATGCCTTTTTTGTGAATCAGTTTTTTTCCTTCATATTTTGCGATCGGGGTGGCCGATAGAGCGTAATCGATTATTTCTTGTTCTGTTTGAAAAGGAAAACATGAAGAGAATTTTTCAGCGGTTGTTCCGTCTTTTTGAACTTCATCCCATGTCCCGCAAGTCACACCTGTTACAGGATGGCGGACAGAGCTCTTCAATTGGGGAGCCGTGCCGAATAGGACATGCATTCCTCCTTTTCGAGAGCTTCCAGTGAGATGGTCAATATCGATAACGCATGAAGGCAAAATTTTATAAGCTGGGAGTGTTTTCCACAGGTCAAGAGTCAGATTTTTATTAAGTTCCTGGAGGGTTTGTTTTACAACTCCTTCAGGATTGAGGTGAGTTAAGATGCGGTGTGCTGGCGGGCTGGTTGGATCGTTTCCAAACATTGAGAAGGCGATTGAATTGACTGCATTTGCGCTATGGCGGATTCTTTCGGGGGTATCTAGATCTTTTAAAGCATTCATACCCCTCTCTATCTTTCCTACCGACCCTGGCGAAAGACTCGATGGATCATAAGTCCTTGGTGCACTAAGCGTATCATTCATTACGCGAATTTCTTTCGGGGTTTGCTTGGGCTCGGGCGCTCTTGGTGTGTGCGGGGGGGTAACAAAGTCATCAGTGGCTGAAGGTATGCTCATCTTAAGTATCCGTTTTAAAGTTAATTGTTATTAATTATAACAAATTGATGGTTTTTTTGCGAGTATTGTTATTTTTTTGTAAGTTTTTATGGGAATTCAAGATCTAAGCTCTTCTGGTTCGGATAGTTGGTAAATCGATGCTTTAAACTCGACTTTGTACATTTTTAGGGCCGCCTGCCTCGCCTATTTGCCCTCTGACGTTCGACCAGAGGTCGAACGAGGCGTTAATTTAATAAGGAAGGGGATAGTCAACCCCTTCCTTATTAAATTAACGCCTCAGAGGGCAAATCCATCGAGGCCTTCGGTCCTAAAAATGTACAAAGTCGAGTTAAAATCAAAAAGTATTTGATGCTCTTCTCTCAGGCAAGTTATGATGCAAAGCCATAACGAGAGTGTGGGTATGAGTATGTTTGTCGATCGACGCGCTTTGATTCAATTTTGCGTCTTGCTGTTTGCCGCCATCATCTGCATGGTCGGCGCTAAAATCGTCGCAGAATCGCTTGTTACTCTAGCTATTTTTCTGTTTGTACTGGGAGTTGTTTTGGCCTGGGTGGCCATCGTGCGCGAAGTGAATGCCGCCGCTCTCCACATGCCGGGCCCGGTACGCCGGTTTATTCACTGGATTCATGCCCAGACCCTCGAGATCGTCGCTCTGGTCATGCTTGTGTTTTTGCGGCTGGCGACGCTTTGGCGCAAAAACCAGGCAGCGCTTCCGCAAGTCCAGTCGCGCCCTATCCTTCTCGTGCATGGCTATCTGAACGCGGGGTTTGTATGGGATTTTCATAAAAACCAGCTGATCAAAAACGGGTTCGGGCCGATCTATACGATCAATCTGGGCCATCCCTTCCGCTCCATCCGGACCTATGCGCAAAAAGTGAAGGAAAAAGTCGATCAGATCGCTCGGGAAACGGGCCAATCCGAAATTACCCTCATCGGTCATTCCATGGGCGGATTGGTGAGTTATTACTATGCCGCCAAACTAGCCCGCGCCTATACGGTTCCCCAGGTCATCACCATTGCCTCTCCACTGCAGGGAACGCGCGTCGCCCGAATCGGACTCGGGCGCTGCGCGCGCGAGATGCAGATCGATTCGGAGCTGCTCCAGGATCTGAAAAGCGCTGTCGAGTGCTGCACTGACGTCAAGTTCTATAACATTGCAACAAAAACAGACCAGCTCATCGTACCGTACACTTCATCTTTTTTTAATAGCTCTCCCGCCCATCAGTTTCTCATCGACGACATTGGCCACGCCTCGCTGCTCTTTTCCGAAAGGGTGTCTAATCAGATCTGCCGCTGGCTCAAGGATGCATAAGCTCGACTTTGTACATTTTTAGGGCCGCCTGCCTCGCCTATTTGCCCTCTGACGTTCGACCTCTGGTCGAACTAGGCGTTAATTTAATAAGGAAGGGGATAGTTCAACCCCTTCCTTATTAAATTAACGCCTCAGAGGGCAAATCCATCGAGGCCTTCGGTCCTAAAAATGTACAAAGTCGAGATAAGAACCTGTTGAAGAACTCCTCCTTAAAAGGAGGAGATTCTTCTTCCGCTTAAGGTTGCGGTGCGGCTAACGCCGCTTACCGCACGAATAAAATATCTTGCCTAGACCCACCCCTGAAGGGGTGGGATTGCGGCAAGAAGTGCGTTCAAAATCTAAGCTTCTGTCGATTTTCGGGTTCTTTTGAGCCGATTTTTAATTCTTTTTTGGGGGCTAATATCAACATATCGTATATTGGCCCCCAAAAAAGAATCAAAAAGCGGCCAAAATAATCCCAAAAATCGACGAAGCCTTAGATATTGAACAGGTTCTAAGAGGGGGTTGTGCGAAAAGCCGTCTCCTGCTTAGATCGGGTTTGATGACACAGCGTATCTTGCAACTCATTTTGCTCGTCGGCGCAGCCCTTTTCGGTGTGGGCGTTGTATTGTTTTTCATGCAGAACCCCTGCCATGCCCAAACTCCTTATTATGGCCCCTCATCGTCCAAGAGCGGTTTTGTCAAGGTTGAGATCCAGGTATTTGATGATCCGTCTTTGGGCGGACTCAAGATCGAGGAAGCGTCGTTCAATGGACAAACGATTGAGATAAAGCCTCCCGGTTTGCACGGCTTGAGAGGGGGAGGGGGATTTCAGGTGCGCCCCGGCAGCTATCTATTGAAATGGGTTGTTTCGCGCTCCAGGCAAGAGTGGCCGCGAACGGTTCGCCACGAGAGAAAAATACAGGTGAATTCGAGCGATGTTTGGATTCAGGTGGCCGTTCACGGCGATGAAGTGCAGATTTTATAACGCGAAAAAAATCGTCCGTTGAGAGTAGAAGGAAGTTTTTGTACGAGGTTTTTATGAAAATATTTGCCATGGCCCTAATTTGCGCATCTCTGGCTCTGCCATTGATGGCTCAAAAAGAATCCGGAGCGCCGACGGATCAGATCCGGATCGTTGCCGTCGATCCGATTCCTGAGCCGGAAACGGTCGTAACGTTAATTCAGCTCCCTCACGAGGGAGATGTTGTGAGCGGCAATCCTGTCTGGATTCAACTCCGCGTCGATGGATATGCTTTGGGAACTAACTCTCCCTTCAATCGGGCGGGTGAAATTGCCAACAGCGATATGGGACAGACGGTTCACGTCGTCATTGATGATAACCCCTATTTTGCCATCAATGGCCCCAGCATCCAGCCTTTTAATGAAGAAGGTTTTTACTACAACCAGAGCTATAAATTTGAGATTCCCTACAAGCTCAAGGATGGGTTCCACTCCATCCGCGTTTTTCCCGCTCGCTCGTTCGGCGAGTCTCTGAAAGGCGATCGCACCTATCAGGCCGGCCATTTTCATGTGGGAAAAGCCAGCAATGGAGAGCAACTTGGGGTTTTAAATCGCCCTTACCTGACTTACAACGAACCCAGCGATCAGATGCGCCTCCTGGAAAACAAGCCTGTCTTGCTGGACTTTTATATCACGAACTGCGAACTGTCGCCCGACGGGTTTAAGGTCCGCATGACCATCGACGGAAAAACCCAAAGGACCGTTACTTCCTGGCGTCCCTACTACATCTATGGACTGAAGGGTGGGAAACATACGCTGAGACTGGAACTCGTCGACGAGAAAAACAAGGTCGTTCCCGGACCCTATAACGACGTTCAGCACACGATCGTAGTTCATTAAAGAATAGGGTTCGTTTTTCCTTGTGCTTTGATCTGGCATGAGAAATTGATTTTCCATTTCAACATCGCTTCCAGCAATGTCTGCTGCAGCTTGGTGCGCCGTTCAATCTCGTCGGAGCGGAATATAAATCCGATCGTGGCCAGTTCCTGGACATGCAAAAACGAAGATGTCAAATCGTATGACGGAATCTTGAGCTTCGAGACCGCCGTTTGCACTTCTTCCTTGAAGGTGGGCGCAGCGGCTGTGATCATCGTAAAAAAGTATTTGCCGTTCATTGCCACTTTCAGGCTGAAACCCTTGATCGCCAGATCATCTTTTAACGACTCTAACAGCAGATCATACAGGATTTTGAGTGTTTCCGGAGGGTGTACGGTTTGCATAATGCCCGGCCGGAGGGAATAGAAAAAGTTTTCCAAAAGAATTTCGTTGTCGGCTGCGGCCTCTCCAATCAGCTTTCTGAGTTGTTCGAGCGCTTCGTCCTGCTTGTGGATCATCCCGCCGTTGTAGTCGCGGAATTCGCCGAGCAGCAGCTTGAGCTCCGAGACAACCTTTTGCCGCGCCCGCTTCAGGTCGAGCGAATAGTCTTTGCGGAAAAAATGCGACTTGTCGAGGATCGCGCGGAAAATGACCGCTTCCTTCGGATAGCGCCGTTTGAGCGTGCCGGCCGAGCGGATCTCGTCGACGGCGATTCGCAGATTGGATTGTGTGTTTTTGAGGAGCTCTTTAAAGGGTAGATCGTTTTCTCTGAGCAGGCGCACCAAAACGATTAAAAAGGAAATCTCTGCGTCCGTCTGTTTTTCGTAATGGATCGTCAGGTGGGGCAGATCGCGCAGGAATTTGATTTGCTTGCTGAGCAGCACGATGTTTCGCAGCACTTCCTCTTCGTTGCGCGGCATAAAAATCGGATGGACGACGTTTTCGACCTGCTTCTTGAGAAGAGGGGGGAGCTCGCGCTGCAAAACGCGGACTTCCTGAATGCTAAATGGCTGGCGGTTTTGCTTTTGAATCTCCAGATAGAAGATCCTGATCTTTTCGTCGCGCCCGTCGACGATAAACGAATCTGCCACGTTGATTGCTTGGGGCAGGCAGATCTGGACAGCGCCCATCAAGTGTTTTTTGTCGAAGCGCTCGGATTCCTTGAGCAGATTGATCCCAACCAGAATTCCGATGACGGGATCAGTGCCCGTCAGCTGGGATTTGAGCAGCTTGAAGCTGAGATGGCGCTCATTGGGGGCATTTTGAATCTCCACAAACAGCGACTTTTTAAAAAGATAATGCATCGCAATCACGCGGCTGATATGGCGCGGATCGCGGAGAGCGGAAAAGTGAGGATTAAAATAGGCGGAAAAAGCGGTCATTTCGTAAAAAACGTCCCGATCGAAGTTTTGAGGCCGGTTGCGGATCAGGTTGGCGATGTTTTTCTTTACCAGCCCGTTCTTTTCCTCTTCAGACAATTTCAGTAAGAATTGATGGATCTGATCGTATGCGCTGCGCTCGTGGGTGGCTGCCGGAGATAAAAAGAGGGATGAGATATTTTCCTGGATGATTCGATTGCGCTGCTCAAGCGTTATGCTTTTCATGGATGCGATATTGCGCGCATGATAGACCGCCAAAATATTCAGGCGGATCCCTTCGATGAGATGGGGAATGTTGCTCAATGCCGAGGGTAAATCGCTGGGATGGGTAAAGCGGAAGACTTCCTGGGAAAAGAAATAGCGCTTCTCGGGACACAGATCGAACGAGAAATCGATGCTGAGGCATCCTTCCGAGTCGAGTTGTTTGCTGGGAACGAGCCAGCGGCTGAAGATATCGCTGGCGTAGCGTCCTGCACCTTGAGAAAATTCTGATTGGCAAATCATCCGGACGATAATTCCGCCGGATGCGGTGGAAAATGTGCGGTAGTCGAGCAGGGGAACTTGCCGGCTGAAGCGGAAAAAACAGGCACGGGCGCTATCCGGAGAAATCTCTGCGCCCAGTTCGAGCCAAAATGATTCAGGAATCATTTGATCGATCATGGCCTGCGCGGCAGCCACATATTTTTCATTTGTAATATCGTTCGAAGGGGCAAACGATGCGCGAATACGAAAAAGACTTGAGAAAATCTCTTCCCGGGTCGATTCGGCGTATTCGGTGCTCATGTCCATCCAACCATTGTCATGGTAATTAAAGGATGTCAAAGTTATCAGGAGGACGGGATTTCGTAAAAGAAATTTTATTACCACGTAAAGATTTGGTGTGGAAATGCGCGCTTTAGTGATGAATGACCCAGCAGCGCTCGAAGAGGATGCCTCCGTTCGGCGTCGAAAGCATGTTTTTGACCCAGGATTGGCAAACGCTGGGATTGGTCCAGTGATAGATTGGAGCCAGAGGCATCTCATTGATGAAGATTTGCTCAGCTATTTCAATCAGTTCCATCCGATCGATGGGGTCGCTTTTTTGATTGGCCTTTTGGACGAGATCTCGGTAGGTTTCGTTAAACCATCCCGGCAAATTCTTGGCGTTGCCGATGTCCTGGAATCGCTCCAGAATGTTGATCGGATCGCTGTACTGGGCGATCCAATAATGCAGAGCCATCTGGTAGTCGTGCCGGATCAGACGGTCTCGCAATGTATTCGGCTCGCATTGATTGAGAGCGATGTCTACATTCAGAGTCACTTTCCATTGGCGCTGCAGGGCCTGGGCGAGTTGACGGTTGAGCTGGGTTCCGGCAAATGAAAGTGAAATCCCGAACAGATCTTCCCTCTCGATATGGAGCTCTTCCAGGGCTTTTTCCAGATGAAGGCGTGCGAGTTCGGCATCGAAGGGCTGGTAGAGCGTCTTATTGCGGAAGCCCATCAGGGAAGGGGGGATGCAGCGGGTGGCGGCTGTTTCGCCCAATTGGGTGATCTGCTCGGTGATTTCAGTCCGGTTGATCGCGAGTGAGAGCGCTTTGCGCAGGTTTTTGTTGCTTAGATAGGGATGCTGGTTATTAAAAGTGCAAAATGTCGTGGCGGCCATCGGATTGAATTGCATGTGATATTGGCTGGACATTGAATGCAGCGAATCCATGGGAAGGGGGGAGATCGCGCCGCCGAGCCAGTCCAACTCGCCCCGCTCGAACATCTTCCAGGCGGTCATCTCATGGGCAACGATGGAAATGTTGATTTCGCTTAACTTGATTTGGGTTTTGTTCCAAAACTTCTCATTTTTTGTGAGTACGAGCTCGGCGTTGGGTTTGATCGATGTCAAAGAAAACGGGCCGTTGCTAGTGAGCGATTCGACTCCGCCCAGCCTATCGAACTGGGCTTCCGAATTCGGTGGGACGGGGAGAAAGGTGGGAAAGGCGGTCAGGGAAAGGAAATAGGGGGTGGGGCGCTCGAGAACAACTTCCAGTACCATGTCATTAAGGGCTTTTATACCGATCTGGTCGGCGGAAACGAGGCCTTTGCGCGCTTTTTCAGCATTTTTGATGGAGTAAAGCAGATAGGGGCAGAGGGCGGGAAACGAGGGGTTGAGAACCTGTTTCCATGAGCGCTCGAAGTCATAGGCTGTCACCGGAGAGCCGTCGGTCCAAAAGCTTTTGCGCAAGTAAAAAGTATAGGTAAGTTGATCCGGGGAGATTTCCATTCCCTTCGCTACGGCCAGTTCGACCGAACCATCGGGCAAGCATCGGGTCAGGCCATCAAAAATCATGCAAATCAGCGTGGAAGAAATGAAATCGCCGCTTTTTCTGGGATCGGCCGTGACGGGAAAGCTATTGAAGCTGATTCTGAGGCGGCCCAGCTCTTCTTTCGGCTTCGTTTGGGAGCATGAGGTCAATACAAGAGCGACTAAAATGTGGGCAATCCACAGACGTACCGCAAACATTTAATCAAATCCGTGCTTGGGTTTTGCAGACCATTAAACCTGATTAAGATTTTACGAGGAAGAGCGGATATTTTTTTTTGAGAGTTCTTGTTTCCAAAATAGAATATGGTATTCTGAAAATCGATCAGTCGAGGAGTGTGAAGTGGTAATCGTGAATTTTTTAAAGTGCCTGGCATATAATTTTTTGACGGTTTTTTTCGCCAACTATCTCCTTATGGGCATCGAAGTGGAACATCCATCGAAATTGCCTCATATCGGCGGCGATTTGCTGTTTCCTCTAGTGTTAGGATTATTGTTCTCGTCAATTTATCCGATCTTGAAGGTCATTGATCAGAATATCAACTTGGCCCGGATCGGCATTGTTGCCGGTTGCCTTTCGTTTGGCTCTTACGCCATATTGAAGTTCGCTCCGCTGGGCGTCGAAGTGAAAACAGTAGAAGGGTATCTCTTGGCCTCGATCGTTGTTGCTCTCGGTGGTTTTTTGACGAACTTTTTCGAAATGAAGCGGGCCAATAAATTCCCGAAACCCCCAGAAATGCCTCGGATGTCATGACTTATTTGCGCAGTTTGCTGATTAGTTTTCTCATTGTCTTTTTCGTCAATCGCATCTCTCCCGGTATCTATATCACTCATTATCAGCAAATTCCTACGGTTATGTCCGATATTGTTTTTTGTTCGTTTGTTGGCTTTTTGAATGCTTCCGTCGTTCCCTGCTATAGCATCCTGGATGTCCGGCTGACGACGATAAAAATAGCCATCGCTAACGCCTTGATTAGCTATGGGGCCTTCATTGTCATCGCGATTGTGCCGTTCGGCGTTGAAGTGATCAACATCGCCGGCATTCTCGTCGGCGGATCCATCGTCTGGCTCGTCTCTTTTTTCGCCAATTATCTGGAAAAAATCAGTCGATCTTTTGGTACTTAAACTGAGGGATCGCCCCAACAAGCCCTAACAATAGGCAGATTGAGGAGAGAAAGTAGAATAGACCGTTCGTGCCGATCCAGTCCATAAACAGCGGGGCGACAAGAGGCCCTGCGATCGCTCCAATTCCATAAGACAGAACGAACCCGCCCGTCGCATTGACGATCTTTTCGTCCGGGATTCCTTCGCAAGTGAAAGCCATGCTGAGGGGGTACAGAACAAAAGAAAATCCGCCAAAAAGCCATAAGAGAACCAGCAGCCACGGCCAGGAAGCGGTGTCGAGCATGGCGATCAGACCGCTGAACAGGGCGGATGCGAAACAAGCCAAAACAAGCACGGCCCGGCGGCTCGAGCCGTCCGCCCATTTGCCCAGAGGCCATTGGAGCGACACGCCTCCAAAAACGATGATCGACATGATTGTGGCTACTTCAGACAGCGAGAATCCGACCTCTTTTCCATAAACAGGCCCTAAACCATAAATGCTGGCGAGCAGCATTCCCGAAACGATGCCGCCGACAAATCCGCGGGGCGATGAGCGAAATGTATCGACAATTGAAAACCGCTGGCTTTTTTCGTGCAAAGGAGTCTCGATCGAGCTGATGACGATCGGCAGAATAGAAAGAGAGGAGAGCGTGCTGGCCAGGCAATAGGGAATGAGGGAGTAGGGGTCGGAGAGGTTCAGGAGCTGCTGGCCGATCGATAGGGCCATGTAAAAGAACAGGAGATAGATCGATAGGCTTTGGCTGCGAGTGGCGGTCGTACTGAGCAATAAAAACCAGCTTTCGATTACGACGAAGAGAGCGCCAATGGCCATGCCGCCGAAAAATCGGAGAAACGCCCAATAAATGGGGTCAATCCAAAGAGCGTGCAGCAGAATGAAAGCGCTATTGGCGGCGCATAGAGCGACCAGGGCGCGGAGATGGCCGATACGAGCAATCCATTGGGGGCTGCGCAGCGAGCCGAGCAGGATGCCTCCGTAGAACGCCGATGCGACGATCCCAATCATCTCGCGGCTGCTGCCTGCCATTTCGAGCCGGATGGAGATAAATGTGGTGAATAGACCGCTGCCCATGATCAGCAAAATCAGGCTGACGATGGGAATGAAGAGAGTCCGGAGAAGCGAAAGCATAAATCGACCCTGCTGGTTATAATCCTGATGGTATCCAATGAAATATAAAAGTCTATCTGTATCTGTCACACAGCCAAACAGTTGTTTGTTGTTTATCATCCTTAATCAATTGTTATTACTCCGTAAAATTAATTGACGTTGAATAATTAAAATGGAACGATAATAATAAAGATAGAAATGTGGAACGCTGGATGTTGCCATGGTCCGTGCAAAAGAAATCAAGACGCTCTCGATTCAGGAAGCGATGGATAATCTCGCGACGATTGTCAGTATCGATATGGCCAATCCGCCGCAATTGGGAATTGTGCGCCATCACTTCGTGACCGATGCCCAGCAAATCGGGCCGCATGAGGTTTTTTGGCTCAGTGCGGAAGGAAACGATACGATTTTCGAAATTCTCGACATGACGTTTCGTACGATCCACCAGCATCTCGTGACTCTTTTGGAGAGCAATGAAGTCAACTGGGACGATCCGTTAGTGCGCAAGGGGATTCAATCGATGATGGAGCTGGTAGCGGAATCGGCCCATAAAATGGATCAGTATATTGCTTTTCGCCAGGGGAAAGCGCTGACGACCCAGATCGAAGAGAGAATTCCGTTTCAGGATTTGCGCTTTTTTTATGAGCACCGCTTTTCGAAGCAGTTCAAGGGAGAGAGCGAGAGCTGGTCGGCTGATTTTGGCGAAAATGAAAACGCGATTCTTTTGGAAGAGACGAAAACCGGCCTGATGGATTTCGAATCAGTCCGCCGCGATCTGGAATACGAGCTTTTTTCCATTCGCAATGAAAACGGCGAACCCTATTTCAATGACGATCTGCTGCGCAATATTAAATTAGCCTGTTTTGAAAATGGGCCGGAAGTATCTTTCGAAGAAGATCCGCTGCTGCGCGTGCGCGCGGTCCAAGAGCGGGATTTGCAGGCATCGTCCCAGCAGATTTTGTCCGATTGCCAGGATCTGATCGAAGATTTTTATAAAATATTCCGCCAGATTGCCGATTTGCCGATGGCAAAACTCATCAGCCAGGCTGTTTTTGCTCTGTATCTCGTGGTCAATCCCCGCAATCTCATTCAAAACACGGAGAATAAAAGCTCTTATCTCTATTTCCACGATTTTCAGCTCTATCTTCGCCAGGCCATGAATACAGGGGAATATCAGAAATTCGTTGCCTATCCACCGGCCTCGACAGAAAGAGTGCCGCGTTTGTTGATGCAAATCATTCATGCTCTTTGTTTTTCATTCTTTTACCGGCTCGGCGGCGTTAAGCAGGAAACGATCGGTCTGATCCATCGCTGCATGCGTTTTGGAGAGGAGAAAAACAAGAAAGCGGCAATCAAAGGCAGTTCGATCTGGAGCCAGATGATCATCGACGACGAAAAATTCCGCTCGCTATTGGGTCAGTTTCCCAACGGCCCGCTCTTTAAGATTCTCGATCAGATTCGAGAAGAAGAAGGGAGCGCGTTCGATCCGCTCATGCAAAACAATCTGCCCCAAAGAGTTTTTGAAATCGGTGCACGGGGGCGCTGGATCCAGGTTCTTCGAATGCCATGTCCCGTTGTCCAGCCGCAAATCAATAAAGTGACAGTTGCGGAAGAGTTTTTGGGTTTTTTGCGCCACATGGCTCAGCATAACCCGCCCCAAAAGCATCTTCTCATCAATTTGCAAGACCGCAACTCATGGCAGGAATTTGCGAGAAGCCTCAGAATGGAATCGCTGCAGAAAAATGCTGAATTCAACGGCCAGCTCGTTGTGGCCACATTGCCCAAAAGTACTGATTTTTACTATCAGTACAATCAATTTATGAATCTGGGCCCGGCCAAGGAGTTTATTGCCGAGTTTAAGAAGCAGATCTCCCATCCCGAAGAGTGGGGTTTTTTCTTTCCTCAGGAGTTTTCCAGTAAAGAGCAGCAGAAATTTGTCGATTCGCTCGTGTCATTTATTCATGAGGAGTTTTTCAACAGCACGAAAAATTTATCGCGCCAAAATCGCGAAGATTTTATTGAAATTTTCTATCAATTCCTCATCCTGAAATGGATAGAGATTGTTCATCCGGATTCGATTAGCTTTACCTGCAAAGACGGGATCGATACCGGCGCTGCTGCGATGGGCCTATTTTTCAGCTTCATCCAGACGCTCACATTCGAAATTTCCAAGGAGGTTGAATTCTTGCGCTATCTTCTCTATTCCGGCGCGTTTTTCGTCCGGGAAAGGGCCATTGACCCTGAGCGCTTTAATCGAGCCTTGTCCGCAATGGAAAAAATCGATAGATGCCTGGCAGAAAACAGGTCGATCTCTGAGCGCATGGCAGATCTCTACCATGCGAAATTTCTCAAATCTTTAGCCATTCGGCATATCTAAGATTCTTGTTTTAAATTAGTCGCATCGATACATTTTAAATATAATTAAATATAAGAATGATAATGAAATCGAAGACGCTATGTTTGAATATGATCGTAAAAAACGAAAGCAAGACCATACAGCGATGCCTGGCATCGGTGAAGGGCATCATCGATTACTGGGTGATCGCGGATACTGGATCTACGGACGGGACGCAGCAGATCATTCGAGATTTTCTCAAAGATGTTCCGGGTCGTTTGATCGAGTCCGAGTGGGTGGATTTTGCAACGAACCGCAATCGGGCTCTCAAAGAGGCCAGAAACAAGGCCGATTATATCTTGATGCTCGATGCTGATGACACATTGGAGGTCTCAGGCGAATTCAAAAAAAGCGCAATGGATCAGGAGGCCTATCTGCTGCTTTGCTCCGATCCCATCGTGGATTCCTATCGCTTATTGATGATCAACAACGATTCAGGCTGGAAATGGGTTGGTGTTTTGCATGAAGAGCTGCGCAATTCGCGCTGCAACCGGATTCAGATTCTTCATGGAATCAAGAAAAACGGCCTCATGCGCGACGGCCAAAGGGTGCAAGATCCTCAAAGGTATCTCAAAGACGCAAAGATATTGGAAGATGAGCTACAAAAAGACCCACAAAATCCGCGTCTCGTTTTTTATATCGCGCAAAGCTACGCCGTCGCATATGAAAACCGAAAAGCCATTCAATATTATGAGCAAAGAGCGGCAATGGGCGGATACAAGGAAGAGGTTTTTTGGTCGCTATATTTCAGCTCCTGTCTGAAAGACAATCTGAATCTCGAGCCGATGGAAGTGATCATGAGCTATTGGAAGGCGTATGAGTACGACCGGTTCCGGGCCGAGCCGCTTTGCTTTTTGGCCCGATATTTATTGAAACAGGGAAATCCGGCCATGGCTTATCTCGCAGCGCGGGTGGCCGTTTCGCTGCCGCGCCCGAAAGCGCTTCTATACGTTCAGCGCGAAGTCTACGACTATACCTCGCTATTATATTTTGCTTATTCCCAGCATTTGCTCAATCTTTTTGACGATGCGGCCAAGACCTATCGGAAGCTCCTCGCCATCCAAAGCCTGCCGAAAGCGGAGCGCGCCCAGGTTGAGCAATTCCTCGTGAGAAGTGAAAAAAAACTGCCCTTGCAGGTTGTGTCATAATTTTTTTTGTGTTTTTTTTTCTCAATATTAGATATAACTCTTGGAAAAAAATCGGCAAAGATGTGAATGCAGTTATATCCAAACAACCTGGAAAGTCGCTGAAAGATGTAGATAGAATGTTAGATTATATTCCGATTCTTAGTACGGCAACGAATTTAGTGTTTTTGTTTCAAAAATGTGTAGTTATTCCGCTGATGACTGAAAATGCCATTTTGAAAAGTCGCTACTATTCGCATATCAATCAAAAAAGTTTTGTTCGATGTATCGTGTTGTTAATCCCGGTGTTGGGGAATATCGTTGTCGGGATTATCGACGTTATGCAACATAAAAAAAGTGTAGTTAAGAATGGACCCGAGTCAAAGATTGGTCGCGCAGATCCTTTTATTGGGTCTCAATTAATAATCGATCCGTTCACTCTTATTGAGCAACCTGAAGATGTATTAAATCGCTTGGTAAAAGATTTAGATACATTTGATACTTATTTTATCGACAACATATCCAAGGACACAGACTGCAATAGCCGCCTTTCGCTTCCTGATGTGTTCAGATATTTATTCGACGGCGAGCGCAAGCGAGTCATCCATCTTCATGACGAGATGCCTGTTTATTCAGCAAATGAAGTATCTGAGAAAGAGAAGCAAACCTTGTACAATCTAGGTGTCATGTTTGGTAGATGCTTTTTTGGTAGATGCTTTCAGAAAGCCACTTGGTTTACCGGGCGGATTTTACCAGATCGCTATTTCGAATTACTTTTGAACAGTTCACTTTTTGATGATACTCTCTCGATTCGACAGAAGATCCGAATGTGTTCTTTGTTAGCCGTTACACATAAGGATTTATTTGCACTCTATTTGCGGTTGGGTCCCGTTGGATCGAACGGCCGTTATCAAGATCTTTCAAACGAGGATCGCTTTGCGGTAAACAAAGCGTTGAATCCGAAAAATCGTAAGGTGATGAGTGATCAGGATCTCAATGAGTTGTTCGAGGGCCGTCTAGGGGATATTTGCCATCGGATGATTCTCGCCGCTCGAGAAATTGCTCGTGGAATGCGCGATGTTCTCAAAAAAAATCCTCAACCGGCAGAATATCTGCAATGCAGCGAGAAAATTCAGGGACCTGTATATTCTGGTAACGAAGTCGCTAGGCGTATCGCGTATAGCGGCTGTTTTGATGTCGGCGAGACAAAAACAAAGTGGATTAAAGAACACATTGTAAAACCTACTACTACCAAAAAATGGGTTGAGTCTTTTTTGTTGGCTGTTACTGGCCACACAAGAGTAACTCCTCGAACCAATATAACCATTGTCGATACCGAAAAAAACGAGATTAGAGCAGACCCATCTAAAATGGAATTATTTGTTAATTGTAAACGGCCAATCACGGAAGATCGCCAACTGATGACTTTTATGCGGAGCCATCAGATGAACTCTTGAGTCAGGCGTCGTAAGCCTCAGTTCTCCTCTAATTTGGCGACGATATCCTGGTTGAAGAGCCGGATCGAGTCGTTGAGCGCCTTGATCTGGCGCAGCAAAACAGCCACGTCTCTTTGGAATCCTGCATTTTGCGCAATTTTATCTCGTTCTTTGTCCTGGTCGGCTCGATCGATCAACTCGGAAATCCTTCCGATGGAAGCGCCGATTTCATCGATTTCGCTTTCAAAGTAGGCCTTGAATTCTTTCGGCGAATCCAATGCTGAGGCGATGTTGGCTTTTTTCGTACGGTTTTTTTGCCACTGCTTGTTGTATTGGAATAGCAAGCCGTAGTGGTTAATGTCGTTCATGAGGGTTTCGGATTTGCTCATCAAAGAGCTGAGGCGCAAATAAAAATCATCGCCGTTGAGAAATCTTCCGATAGTTCCTGATCCCGTGGCCAGATCTTTCGAGATCTGATTGAGATTCGATAGAGTACGGGCGCCGTCGGTATTGAAAATTACGGCAGTCTCGTCGAGATCGCGCACGAGGGATGCTAAACGGGTGAGCAGCCGGTCGTCATCGAGGGATGATCGAAGCAGGCGCATGTTGTCGGAGGCCAGATTCAGCGAGTCTTTGAGGGCGGGGACGAGGTTTTGTTGTTCGATCGTTGAGAGGGTGGTATGGACGGATTGGGCGGCGTTGGAAAGATTGGCAGCGGCGATAGCGAGAGTGGGGGCATTTTGCTTGAACCAGTCATCGACCCTGTCTAGCGTTCGTTCGGCTTTGATGGCAATGCGCCCTACCTGGTTGAAGGTGCTCTCGATGGCATCGATCGAGTTGGCGAAGACGATCTGATCTACAAGCGGAACGGGCGACGGGCCGACAGACGGCGCTTTGGGAAGAATTGCGATGGAGCGCTCGCCCATCAGTCCCGATGTGCAGATCGAGATGTCGTCGCAAGTGAAAACGCTGATGTGGGAATCGACTCTTAAGAGCAGCTGATAGTAATAGACCCTTCCGGATTCGTCGGTGGAGTCGCTGCGGGCGTTGGGGATTTCTTCGATCTTCATGACCTGTCCGATCGGCCGGCCCGCATAGGTGACCCTGGTTCCCTTGTTGAGACCCGAGATGTTGGCGAAGCGGACCTTCAGGATCTTCTTCCCATCGCCATAAGTGGGTTTTAGAAAGAGAACCAGGGCGACGCCGATGGCAAAGGCGCTCGTGACGAAAATGCCAATCATGATGTTTTTCCAGCGGTCGGTCATAATGTCTCCTTTCTGAAAATGCGATGCTGCAGGCTGCTGCGCAAAAAATTAATGGTGGGATCGTTGATTTCCATGAACTGCTTGGGATAGGCCAGATGAGCGATTTTGCCCTCCTGCTGCAAAGCGAGGCGGTCGGCCATTCTCAGTGCTGATGTAATGTCGTGGGTGACGATGATGCTCGTGCCCTTCAGTTCATTTTGGGTTTGAATGATGAGATCCGAGATCTGCTGGGCGGTGATGGGATCCAGCCCGGTCGTCGGTTCGTCGTAGAGTAGGATGGAGGGCCGATAGACGAGCAGGCGCGCCAGACCCGCCCGCTTGCGCATCCCGCCGGACAGATCCGAGGGCATTTTCTTCTGCACGCCGTCCAGGCCCACTTTTTTGAGAGCGGCATCGACCTTTTCTCGGATCTCTTCGTTGGTGAACCGCAGTCCAGTTAGATGGTTTCCATGCTGGCGCAGATAAAAAGCGGTGTTTTCCTCGATGGTCATGGAGTCGAAGAGGGCTGAGCCCTGAAAGAGCATCCCCATCGTGCGCATGGCTCGATCGAACTCTTTTTTTTTCGATGGAACGATCTGTACATCGTCGATCTCGATTGTTCCCTGATCGGGCTTTTCAATCCCGATGATATGGCGGAGCAAAACGCTTTTTCCGACGCCGGATCTCCCGAGAATAACGAGGATCTCGTCATCATGGGCGTCGAGATCGAGGCCAGCCAGAACGTCATTGTCGTTAAAGCGCTTCCAGAGGTTGCGAATCCGGATCATCCGTTCATCCATCCCATCTTGATTTGCTTGTAGATCATATTGAGGCCCATCGTCAAGAAAAGGTCAAAAATCAGGATAAGTACATAGCTGGTCACAACGCTTTGGGTCGTCGCCTTACCAACACCGGCAGCGCCGCCGGTGGTCTTCATCCCCTTATAGCAGCAGACGGTGATGAGCAGAACGCCGAAGATGGTGGATTTGATCAGGCAGGTCGCCAGATCAAAGACCGAGACGTGCAAAGGGATGGGGTGGAAGTAATTGCCCGTCGACATGTGGAAAAAATAGATGGAGATCAAATAGCCGCCGACGATGCCCATCACCGCGCTGAAGAGAGTGAGCAGTGGAATCATGATCGAGCCGGCGATGAAGCGGGGCGCGATCAGGTAGCGGTGGGGGTGGATGGCCATGGATCGCAGAGCGTCGATCTGTTCCGTGACCTTCATCGATCCAATCTCCGCACACATCGACGATCCGACGCGGCCCGTCACCATGAAAGCGGTTAATATCGGCCCGAGTTCGGTGATCATGGCCTTGGCGACGAGAACGCCGGTTACACCCGCTAGGCCCTTTTCTCCCAGCTGGTAAAATGATTGTGCAGCCAATACAATGCCGGTGGTAAACCCCGTGATGGCGACCACGCCGACGGACATGACGCCGATGTGATAGAGTTGTTCGCGGACCAAATCCCAAGAAGGCGGACGGCGGACGGCGGCATGCGCTACCTCGCCGATCAATCGAACATATTCGCCGATCATTTCGAAAAAGCGCGCAAAACTTTTCTTCAATACGATGCTGGCCATTGAACATACCCCTCATCCGAATCATATTGATCCGCCAGATTCAAATCAAAGGGGCTGTTGGAGGGGACTCTAAATTATCCCCCATTGGCTGCGGCGCGCTGACGGCGCTGCATTTCTTCATCCAATACCCGTGATATTTTTCCCTCGACGTCTCTGTATGAGTCTTTGTGATTGTTGGTATCCTGGATTTTGGACTGATCTAACTGGCTGAGGGTGTCTGCGCGCTTGATCGAGCCGTCGCGGTGGGACTCGAACGGCCTGATGAAATCAGCCCCTTTTTCCGCCCCCAGCTGCATGAGCTTGGCTAAACCCTCAGATCCTTTTGGAAGGAAACACGAGCCGGTGAAAATAACCATGCTTCCGATGGCCGCCCAACAGGAAAGATTTCCGCGCGAGTGAGTCAAATCAGCGCTTTCGAAGGAGTGGCGTTTGAAAATTTGTTCCTGGCGATTGAGCTCCAGGCGGTCGTTTTGGGAGCTTTCTGAAAATGTCGAGTAGATCTTCGCTACGAGAACGGCGAGTTTTCTCAAAAAGTTGTCCGTGTTCTCGGATACGCTGTTTTGCGCATCATTTGTCAAACCTTGGATCGTCATGGTCATACGATTAATCCTTATGTTGCGGATGCATTAATGCTTTGCTTGATGCTATCATTGAGTTTATCGGATAGCTCAAGTATTCTGATAACATTCTCGGTGGTTGTTTGAATTTCTTGCCGCGTACAAAATTTATCAGTATCCAGTTTTTTGATGTCTGCCTTGATCTGGAAGATTTTTTGGTCGAGCCGGGTCATGCCAATCCGCGTGGCGCAGCGGATGGCTCCGCCGCCAATCGTCAGGATTTGCAAGGCTTTATTCATGATTGCTTCGGGACGGTTCGCCGAGACTGCATTCAGTGCGCCGACGTGATAGGCTCTAATCGCGCCCGCCATCGTCAGGGCTGTCGAAATGAAGACGAGGCACATGTCGGCGCGCTCGGCATATCTGCGCTGCAGCTCCGTGGATGCCGTAAATCGGGCCGCCATCCACTCCCAACCGCCGGAGTCGCTCACAGCGCGGTTGACGAGTCCCAATCCACCGCCTGCGATGAGAAAGCCGCCTGCAACGGGGCATTCAACGAAAACAGCCACACCCATCACGATCGATGAAGCGGAAGCGATGTA
>Ga0206225_1000007_pt1 | contig 62117 bp, 48 predicted proteins | sample MancosB2_FD_155470 | JGI IMG/M metagenome (GOLD analysis project Ga0206225, IMG submission 155470) | Subsurface sediment microbial communities from Mancos shale, Colorado, United States - Mancos B2 | ecosystem: Environmental > Terrestrial > Deep subsurface > Rock core/Sediment | place: USA...
CCAGATGGAAGCGTAAGCGGTCCGAATGGTGAAGCCCATAGCTGAAAGCAGCTATGGGCGAGACAGAGGATCCATATGGCAAAGCCGCAGCCCCCTATGGAAACGGAACTTGTGGGTAACGATCAGCCTTTTAGGGAGGGGAAGATGTCAAAGCCCCTGATGAACTGACCTGCGCTTTCAGATACCAGCGCACCGTTTTGCGAAGGCCGTCCTGGATTTCGATTTTCGGCTCCCACCCCAGCTCTCTTTTGATCTTTGAAATGTCGATCGCATAGCGATAATCGTGGCCGGGCCGATCTTCCACAAACCGGACAAGGGCGTTCAAATCGCGCACATCGCGATGGGTCTCATCGGCAATGATCTCCAGCAAATGGCGGATCAGATCCAAATTGCTGCGCTCAGTGAGCCCGCCCATATCATACGTCTGATGGCGCTGGCCGCGGCACAAAATCCGCCACAATCCTTCGGCATGGTCATCCACATAGAGCCAATCGCGCACGTGATGGCCGCGGCCATAGACCGGCAGCGGCTTTTTCGCAAGGGCGGCCAGAATCATGAGGGGAATCAGTTTCTCGGGATATTGACCGGGGCCGTAGTTATTGCTGCAATGCGAAATCGTCGTCGACAAATTGTAAGTGTTCGCATAGGCGCGCACCAAATGATCCGATGCGGCTTTTGACGCGGCGTAAGGAGAATTGGGCCGGTAGGGAGATTGTTCATTGAACGCGCCGCTCTCGCCCAGAGCGCCGTACACTTCATCCGTGGACACATGATGGAAATGCACTTCGGGAAACTGGCGCACCGCTTCGAGTAGAGCCATTGTGCCTTTGACATTGGTTTCAATGAAGGGTGCAGCGGACGCAATGCTCCGATCGACATGCGTTTGAGCGGCAAAATGGACAACGGCGTCAATCTCTTCTTCGGCGAGAATCGATTCAATCAATGTCTGATCGTTGATGTCTCCCTGAATGAAACGATAGCGCGGATGATGATCCACTGCTTTGAGGAGCTCTAGATTCGCAGAGTAGGTCAATACATCCAGGTTCACCACATGCGGGGCCGAATCGGAGAGGCGAAACAAAAACCGGATGAACGCCGATCCGATGAATCCCGCGCCGCCCGTCACTAAAATACGATCCAGTTTACGCATATGTTTTTAGTAAATACTCTTTTAAACCATCTTTCCAATGGCGAAGCGGCTTACCCAGCTTTTCATCCGCTTTGGTTGTATCAAGCACTGAATACAGCGGGCGCGGAGCCGGTGCGCCATAGTCCAGACTCAACACCGGTTTAATATAACGGCAGCGCACCGGCAAATTCAGAGCGAGCGCCTCCGCGCCAATGACCTCGGCGAACGCATGCCAGCTCGTCTTGCCGCTGCTCGCCACGTGATAGATTCCCGACCAATCGAGGGCCTGAACAACGGCCTCGGCCAGATCCGGCGCATAGGTCGGCCGTCCTCTTTGATCGGAGACAACGGCCACTTCTTCTTTTTCCAGCATCAATCGGATCATGGTGGAGACAAAATGTTTCGGACCCATTCCAAACAGCCACGATGTACGGATAATACAAGCATCGGGCAGAGCGGCGAGCAAATGTGTTTCCCCCTCAGCCTTGGTCTGTCCATATACGGTCTGTGGAGCGATCCGGTCGGATTCCAGATAGGGATGACTCGATAGGCCGTCGAATACATAATCGGTCGAAATATGAACGACGCGAAAGCCCATTTCCGCAGCCAATGAGCCGATGAGAGCCGGCGCCAAAGCATTGACCTGGCGCGCCAATTCGGGTTGCGATTCGGCTAAATCGACTTGAGTATACGCGGCGCAATGAATCAAATGGGTGAACGGCCCCATCTTGCGATAAAACTGCGCTAATGACGACAAATCGGTGACGTCGGCGTCGGATTTAGATGTACCGACAAACTCGACTCCCCTGGCCAAGAGCGCCTGCTGGAGCGCCGAGCCCAAAAGACCTTTGGCGCCAGTGATCCACACCCTCATGGCAGTTCCATTCGCTGAAATAAAGGCGCCTGGCGATCCCGATCGGAAAGAATGGGATGGGACACCGGCCAGGCAACGGCCAATGCAGGGTCATTCCACAAAATCGATCGCTCCTCCTTCGGATCGTAGGGAGCGCTGACTTTATATTGAACGCGAGCCGTATCGCTCAAAACGCAATAGCCATGTGCAAATCCGACAGGGATAAAAAACTGCTGATAATTATCAGCGCTCAATTCGATGGCCTGCCATTGCCCGCAAGTCGGAGATTGGGGCCGGATATCCACGGCAACATCCCAAATGCACCCCTGGAGAACAGAGATCAGTTTGGCTTGTCCAGGCACCGCCTGATAGTGCAAACCCCGCACGGTATTTTTTTGAGAAAAGGAAACATTGTCCTGAACGAACTCAACATCGATGCCGGCGTCGGCGTAGCGCGATTTGCGATAGCTTTCAAAAAAAAATCCCCGCGCGTCTAGAAAGACTTTCGGCTGAATGACGAAAAGCCCTTTGATAGGGAACGATTGCAGCTGCATGACTGTGAATCCAGGACGCTAGCCATCCATGATTGGATAATGGCTCATTCGCAGCAAGATTTTTTTGTCTTTCACTTCATGACAACGACTGTCGCATTCCGCCCACCTTTGGCTTCGCGCCGGTGGGAAAAATAATCTTTGGGAGCGCAATAGGTACAGACCCGAGCCATTTCGATGTTCTTGTCCAATACGCCCGCATTGACAAGCTGCATGCGGCTGATCGCCCAAAAGTCGAAATAATGCGGCGTCTTTTGCATCGGCCAAAACTCTTTTGGCAATTCCTCTTTGTAATTCTTGAACTCGGCATGGCAAGGTCCCAGCGAGGGAGAAATGCAGACGAGCAACTGTTCGGGTTTGGATTTTACTTCGCTTTTCAATCTTTCGATGAGCTTGGCGTAAATGTTCTGGACACTGCCTCGCCAGCCGGCATGGGCGACAGCAATCATCTCATGGGCGGGATCGAATATGATTGCTGCCTGGCAATCGGCATGGCTGATAGCCAGAGCAATATTTTTTTCCGTAGTAAAGAGAGCATCCGCCTGATGCGTTTTGTCTCTATTTTGCGCTGTGACGCGAACGATCTGATCGCCATGATTTTGGTGGGGAAAAACAACCGTTGGCGTATTGAAAGCCTTGGCGATCCGCGCGCGATTCACTTTCACGGTATCGGGATGATCTCCGACGTCGTTGGAGACGTTAAGGGCGGCAAAGGGTCCCTCGCTCATGCCGCCATGGCGCGAGAAAACGCCATGAATCACATGAGAATATTTCTCCAAAAGATCATACTCCAACCACTGTAATTTTCCCGTTTCGTTTTCCACAGCACCCCTTACCTTTTTTTTAAAGGTGTATCAAATCGGGAGAAACTCTGCAATGTTGCTAATCACCATCTTTCTCTTTATACTGATCAAGCTAATCCATTAGTATTCAGATTATAAATATGCCATCGACAGAACCGACGCCTGCCCGGCTCAAGCTGGGAATCATTATCACGCTCATTGCCGGGCTGTTTTTTGCCGCGGCGAGCGCGCTCGTCTACAATTTCCGGGGACGCTTTCCCACGATCCAGATCATCTTCATTCAGAACATCGTGAGCCTGATCTGCATTTTTCCGCTGGCTATTCGTAAAGGATTCAAACATTTAAAGACCAACGAATTGCCCGTACATCTCATGAGAGACACAATGGGCGTCGCGAGTTATTTCCTCTATTTTCTGGCGATCCGCTACTTGAATCTCGTCGACGCGACGACGCTCAATTACACAGCTCCTTTCTTCATCCCCCTCATCTGGCTCGTCTGGCAAAAAGAAAGAATCCAACGCAGCGTTTGGTGGTCGATCGTCGTTGGATTTATCGGCGTGGCTTTAATCCTCAATCCATCAAAAAATATTTTCCAGCTCGGCTTTTTATACGGCATTTCCTCAGGAGTCATGTCTGCGCTCGCCCTCGCCGCGTTGCGCGTGCTCAACGTGAAACACGAACCGATGAGGCGGACTCTCTTTTATTATTTTTCCGTGGGAACTCTGTTAAGCTTTCCGTTTGCGTGGGCGGTTTGGGTGCAGCCTATCGCTGAAGAATGGATTCTGGCGGCAGGCATTGGAATGGCCACCGCGCTCGCTCAAGTCCTGCTAACCATCGCCTATCGCTATGGAACGGCGTCATTTCTCTCCCCATTATCCTATATCGGGGTGATCTATAGCGCGCTCATCGCCTATTTTGCGTTCGGCCAGGAGATGGGCTGGCAATCGTGGATCGGAGCCGCCTTCATTATCATCGGCGGCACGATGACCTACATTTTCAAGAAACAACCCCAAACGGTGCTCGAGACATTCGAGCAGCCGCCGCAAAAAAAAAACCCGCCGCTATAATGCTGATGTTGTCATCTGCGCGCGTGATTTTGCCGGCATTTTCTGCGCCGCTTCCATGACATATTGAAAAATCAGCGGGGCGACAATCGTCGCGTCCGATTCAATGATGTAGCTGGGCGTGGTCGGCGACAGCTTGCCCCACGTGATCTTTTCGCTCGGCGTTGCGCCGCTATACGATCCATACGAGGTCGTGCTGTCGCTGATTTGGCAAAAATAGCTCCAGAGCGGGCACTCTTCTTTTAGATCCTGGCGGATGAGAGGAACCAAACAGATCGGAAAATCGCCGGCAATCCCGCCGCCGATTTGGAAAAATCCGACCGGCTGTTTTTGCTGGCGGTACCACGCCACGAGGGCGGCCATATATTCCGTTCCCGATTTAACAGTGTCGAATCGCTTGAGATCCTGCTTGATGATATGAGATACGAAAATGTTCGCCGTCGTCGAATCTTCCCATCCAGGAACAAAAATGGGCAGCTTTTTCTCAAACGCGGCCATCAGCCAGGAATTTTTCGGATCGATTTCAAAGTAGGGCTCGAGTTCTTTGCTCGCAATCAGCTGATAGATAAATTCGTGGGGGAAATATCGTTTATTTTCCGTTTCCGCTTTTTTCCAAAGCTTCAGAATGTGATGTTCAATGCGCCGGATCGCTTCGTCTTCCGGAATGCACGTGTCGGTCACGCGATTCAGCCCGCGTTCATATAGCGCCGCTTCATCGTCTTTTGTCAAAGAGCGGTAATGCGGCAGCCGCTCATAGTGGGTATGGGCGACCAGATTATAGATGTCTTCCTCCAGATTCGCTCCCGTACAGGAAATCGCATGTACTTTTTCAGTGCGGATCATTTCAGCCAAAGATATGCCCAATTCAGCTGTGCTCATGGCGCCCGCGAGCGTAATAAACATTTTGCCGCCGCCATTCAGATGGTCCACCCAGCCTTGCGCAGCATCGACACAGGTGGCCGCATTGAAATGTTTATAATGCTTCTTCATGAATTGATGGATGCTCATAAAATTCCCCGTTTAAACGACCAGATAAGTGTAGTGTTCAAGGGCTTCCTTGAAGCGTTTTTTCAGCTGCGCCGATTCTTCATTCGTCAGCCTTCCTTCCTTCAGCGCCTTTTCAATGGACAATCGCAGACGTTCGATCAGATCGGCAGAATCGTACTGTACATAGCGCAGAACCTCGCTCATGCTGTTTCCTTCGATTTCATGCTTGAAGACCCAATTGCCCGCTTCATCCATATCAATATGCACCGCGTTCGTATCGCCGAAGAGATTATGCAGGCCGCCCAGAGTTTCCTGATAGGCCCCCACTAGAAAAATGCCGAGATAATATGGCGTTTTATCCAGTTCATGGAGATGGATGTATTTGGCCGATTCCTTGGGATGGACAAAACGATCGATTTTTCCATCGCTGTCGCAAGTCAGATCGACAATCGTCGCGCGCACCTTAGGCTCCTCATTGAGCCGGTGGATCGGCATTACGGGAAAGAGCTGTTTGATCGCCCACGAATCGGGAAGAGACTGAAAAACGGAGAAGTTGCAAAAATACATCTTGAGCAGCTTCTCATCGAGCTTTTCGATATCGCTCGGTACATATTTCAATTCTTTAGACAATTGGCGAATCCTGGCCAGCAAATGACGGAAGGCGCTCTCGGCGTAACCGCGCTCAGCCAAACTGATGTTCCCCTGAATAAATTGTTCCAGAATGTTGTGCCTCAGGTCATACGCGTCGTTGAGCACTTCGTGGCATGTCTTCGGAGTCACCGTTTGGTAAAGATTGAGCATTTCCCCCAAAAGTTCGTGATTGCCAGGCGGCGGCCCCATCTCGCCGACAGGACCCAAAATGGGAGCGACATCGATCACTTCAGTCACTAACACACTGCTATGAGCGACGATCGCACGGCCCGACTCGCTCACGATCACGGGATGCGGAATATGGGCCTCGTCGCAGGCGCTGCCAACAGCGTAAACGATATCGCGTGCATATTCTTCCATCGAATAGTTCATGGAAGAATCGGAACTCGTCCTCGTTCCGTCATAATCAACTCCAAGACCGCCTCCCGTATCGAAAAAACTCATCGACGGGCACAGCTTGGCCAGCTCAGTATACATCCGTGTTGCTTCGCGAAGGGCCTTTTTAATGGAAACAATGGAAGTGATCTGGCTGCCAATGTGAAAATGCAGAAGTTTGAGCCAATGATCTTTTCCGGCTTTTTTCAATATTTCTACGCCCATAATGATCTCGTGGATATTCAACCCGAATTTGGCCATATCCCCGCCGGAAGTAGCCCATATGCCGCTTCCCTTCGAAGAGGGCTTCATGCGAAACCCGATCTCTGCATCGATACCGAGTTTGGAGGCAATTTCCAAAACCAGATTCAGTTCATAGAATTGCTCCACGATGATGATCGAACGTCGACCGATTTTTCTTGATAACAGGGCCAGTTCAATATATTCAGCGTCTTTATAGCCGTTGCAGAGCAATAGAGCCCCATCCGTGTTATGGATGCTCAATACGCCGACCAGCTCCGGCTTGCTGCCCACTTCCAGGCCGAGCAAGAAATCCTTGCCGGCGTTGCGAATGACATCGACCACGTGCTTTTGCTGATTGACTTTGATCGGAAAAGCGGGCCGGTAATGATTTTGATAATTAAATTCCCGAATCGCCCCATCGAAAGAAGCACAAAGCCTCTGGATCCGGTCTTTAATAATGCCGTCGAAACGAAAAAGAATCGGAGGATCGATCCCCCGCTGGACAAGCGACTGAACCATTTCGTAGAGATCGAATGTCGGGCCATTGCGGTCGGGGCGTACGATGATGTGCCCTTTTTCGTTGATGTCGAAGTAATTTTCCCCCCATCCATGGATCCAGAACATTTCGTTATTTTTCGAGCTATTCCAAACATTTTTTGAAGAAATTGGCTTCTCTACGGGAGGGACAAATACTGTCATCGAGGCCTCATGTTAAATAATGGATCTTATTGAACGCACTTCTTGCCTAGAATCCCACCCCTTCAGGGGTGGGTCTAGGCAAGATATTTTATTCGTGCGGTAAGCGGCTTTAGCCGCACCGCCTCCTTAAGCGGAGAAAGAATCTTCTCCTTTCAAGGAGGAGTTCTTCAAAAGTATATTACTTGATGGTCTTTTGTGAAAAAGAACTTTCTCGAAAATGACAAAAAAAAATGGGGACGTAAAAAAAATATTGAACGCACTTCTTGCCGCAATCCCACCCCTTCAGGGGTGGGTCTAGGCAAGATATTTTACTCGTGCGGTAAGCGGCTTTAGCCGCACCGCCTCCTTAAGCGGAGAAAGAATCTCCTCTTTTCAAGGAGGAGTTCTTCAAAAACTATCAAAGATGAGGCAGCAGAAGGACCTGCCGCCTCGAAAAACAGAATCGATATTATCCTTCGACTGCTTCCTGGGCAGCGCCCTTGCGCTTTGTTCCTTTTTCGCCCTCGGAACCGCATCCTTTGTCGGGTTTGCTGCAGCTATCTTTTTTAGGAGCCGCTTCGCACTTGGGTTTCTTTTCGCATTTGTCGCATTTTGGAGCCGGTTCGCACTTGGCTGGCTTTTCGCATTTTACCGGCTTTTCGCATTTCGCCGGCTGATCGCACTCTTTGCCGCATTTCGTCATCGCGACTTCTTTGGTATCAACAATTTCTTTTTTCAGAAGAAGCGCATCATTTTCAGCAGCAACTTCTTTTTTAGGAACGATCACTTCCTCATCCGTTGCCGCCACTTCTTTCTTCGGTGCAGCAGCTTCTTTGGTGGTTACAGCTTGTGCTGACAAAAACAGCCCGGCGGTCAAGCCGATCAAGGCTAGTTTCAATAATTTTTTTTTGTTCATGGATAAAATTCTCCTGTTGAAGGTAGTTAATCTTTACGTAAAGAATGTAATGGGGTTGGGGGTTTTTTGTCCATCTCTTATACCCTCGAAAAGAAAGGGATCTTCTCAAAATATCGGCCAGCTTCTAACATTTATATCCGTTACGAAACCACTACTGCGAATAATATGAATGCGAAAGCAGCGTTTTGTGAAAAAAACACTCACCAATTACCCGCCCCTGCCAAGGGGAAAAACGGGAAAGTCCCCGTATTCCGCACATTAGGACCGATCACCGACCTGGAAAAACACCTGCCGCCCGAGTGGTGGAAATCCCTATTTAATTCTTTATATCTCAAAACGGACGGCGATGTCGTAGAAAACCCTTTGAATACCGCGCGCGAAGTTGATCTTCTCATCCAGCTCTGCGGCATTAAACCATCCGACGAGCTGCTCGATCTTTGCTGCGGACAGGGCCGCCATTCTTTGGAAATTGCGAAAAGAGGGTTTGAAAATGTGATCGGCATCGACCGCTCCCGCTTCCTGATCCGCCTGGCCAAAAAACGCGCCCGCCAAATGCAGCTGCGCGTCAACTTTTCCGAAGGCGACGCCCGTCGGTTTAAGCTGCCCGAAAGCTCGAGGGATTGCATTTTTATGATGGGCAACTCTTTTGGGTATTTCGAGAGAGTCGAAGATGATCTCGCCGTTTTGCAGGAGTGCAAGCGGGTTTTAAAATCGGACGGCAAGATGCTGCTGGATCTCGTCGACGGCGACTGGATGCGCAAACACTTCGAGCCGAGATCCTGGGAATGGATCAACAACAATCATTTCGTTTGCCGCGAGCGCTCTCTTTCGGCAGATGGCAAACGGGTCGTTTGCCGAGAAGTGATCGTCCATGCCGAACGAGGCGTTCTCGCCGATCAATTTTATGCGGAACGGCTCTATACGTTCCAGGAAATCGAAGAGCTATTGGCGCAAGTGGGATTTATTGATATTTGTTCCCACGGCAATGTCACACCCGACTCCCCGCGCAACCAGGATCTGGGCATGATGGCCAAACGCCTTTTTACTACGGCCCGAGCGCCAAAAAAAATCCGTACCGCCGTCGAATGGCCGCGAACCCAGGCTCCTGCGCGCATTGCTGTGCTGCTGGGCGATCCCCGTCTTCCCGATCGCGTGAAACGAGGCGGGAATTTCAATCAAGAGGATTTCGAAACGGTCCAACGGATGAAAGACGCCCTGGGAAAACTCAAAAAGTTCCAGTTTGAAACAATCGACGATCATCGAACGCTGTTCAAGCGCCTTCTCGATAATCCGCCCGATTTCGTCTTCAATCTTTGCGATGAGGGTTTTTACAATAACGCCTTTCACGAGCTGCATGTACCTGCGCTTTTGGAATTATTAAATATTCCCTATTCGGGCGCCGGGCCCGCCTGCCTGGGCCTTTGCTATAACAAATCCCAGGTCCGTGCGATCGCCGATGCACTCGACATTCCCGTTCCGCTGGAATCCTACATCGACCCTTCTGAGCAAGGCGCGCGCCTGCCCTCGATTTTTCCGGCTCTGCTAAAACCCAATTGCGGGGACAGTTCTTTGGGGATCACCCAACAGGCGGTTGTTTACAATGCCGAAGAGCTGATGGCTCAGATCGACCGTCTGCGCATCCTGGTGCCGGGCATTCCCATCCTGGTGCAAGAATTTTTGCAGGGGCCGGAATATACCGTCGGATTGATCGGCAATCCCAATCGATTCGAGGTACTGCCGATTTTGGAAGTGGATTATAGCTCTTTGCCCGAGGATCTTCCCAAAATCCTTTCCTACGAATCAAAATGGGAGCCCTCATCTCTCTATTGGTCTGATCTGCGCTATAAAAGGGCGAATCTCGATGAGGAAGCGCGGCGATCGCTGATCGATTATTCAGAAATACTTTTTGAGAGGCTCGAATGCCGCGATTTTGCGCGATTTGATTTCCGGGCCGATTCGCAGGGTACGATCAAGCTGTTGGAAGCGAATCCCAATCCCGGCTGGTGCTGGGACGGCAAAATGAATCTGATGGCTGGCATGCGCGAATTGGATTATTCGGAATTTATCGGCCTGGTTCTCAACGCCGCATTTGAAAGGATCTACGGCAAGCAGCAGTAAGGAGCCAGATGGCTCCTAAAGCGGGTAATGAGGTTCGAACTCACGACATTCAGCTTGGGAAGCTGACGCTCTACCAACTGAGCTACACCCGCGAAAAAAAAAGAGAATAAATCGTCTTTAACATTTTCGTCTATAAACAGGAGGGAAGCACAATTTTGTAGACATAGCCCGCTCCGATTTTGCATATGGGATAAATATGCCGGACAGATTTACAAAAAAATGGATCGCGATCATCGTCATCATGATGACGAATGGAATGCTTTGGCTGGATGCAACGATCTTGCCGGTAGCTCTTCCGACCATTCAATCGTATTTTCACAGTACAAATGTGCAGCTGCAATGGATGATTGACACCTATTTGGTCGCACTGCCCATTTTTGTGGTGATGGCCGGTAAAATGGGAGATGTCCATGGGCATCGAAAGATACTTTCCTTTGGCATAATCTTATTTGCTCTTTCTTCCCTGTTCTGCGGCCTAAGTCAAACGAGTTTTCATCTGATCGCATTCCGATTTTTTCAGGGGCTCGGCGCGGCCATGATGGTGCCCTCTTCAACCGGAATTCTTTTTCAAAATACGCCGGAAAAAAATCGGGGGGCCATTCTCGGACTGATCGCCTTTGCCAATTCCTTTTTTATGGCGATGGGCCCTTTAGTGGGTGGATTCATTACTCATTACTTCTCTTGGCATTATATCTTTTTTGTCAACGTTCCTTTCTCGCTCATTGCTCTCTTTTTTACCCTCCGGTTTCTTCCCAGATCGCCCACAATCAGAGAACCGATTGATGTTTTAGGGTTTCTATCATATGGACTAAGCCTGATTTGTTTAACCATCGCCATTATGGAGGGAAGAGGATGGGGGTTTGCCTCACTTCCCGTTATATCTTTGTTTTTTTTCTTTTTTCTGTTTTTGGCCATTCTCTACTATGTCGACAGAAAAGCCAAAGATCCATTTATCTCTTTTTCTCTATTCAAAATTACTCCATTTTTAAGCGGTCTTTTAATCACATTTTTCGTTTCGCTCGCGAGGGGAATGTTCATTTTTTGGCCCATCTATTTTCAGGATGTATTATCTCTCTCACCCCTTGCTTCAGGGGCGCTGACATCAGCCTCAGGCATATTGAACATGGCGGCAGCTCCCTTCGTGGGAAAAATCGCTGACAAATATGGTTCTAAAAAACCCGTGCTGATTGGTCAGACTATTATTATTTTATCCTTTTTTTGGATCAGCTATTCCATGTTCCAGATGAACCTTTATCTGCTCTATCCCGCCCTGGCAGCGATCGGCCTGGGAATCATTTTAACCATGGTCCCGGCTTATACATGTGCCATGAACAGTGTTCCGGCCCCAAAAAGAGGTCAGGGCGCCGGGCTCATCAGCACATTTAGAGAAACGGGAAATTCGCTAGGCGTTGCGATTCTCGGCTCAATCATCGTCAATCTCCACATCGATCGATTTTCCTCTGAGCTTTCGCAAAACAGTGATACCCGCTCGCTAAATCCAGCTCAGTTTGAAGGGCTTTTTTCAAAAAGCCCGGCCACGCTCGACGCGATAAGCGAAATGCCATCGCAAATGCAGGAAACAGTTACCGAAGCGTTTCGTCTCTCTTATGCTTTTGCAATCAGCTTGACGAATCTCGTCTCCGGACTGTTTATAATAATCAGCATGATCATCGCGATCTTTCTTTTTAAATATAAAAGAAAGCAGGAAAGCCAATATCTTTTGGAGCCTTAGAATCAAGGATTCTTATGGCGTTTTCAATGAAAGACAAAATTGTATTTATTACCGGCGCATCGAGTGGTGTGGGCAAAGCTTGTGCAGAGCAATTCGCAGCCATGGGAGCACGATTGATTCTGACCGCTCGAAGAATGGACAGACTGGATCAATTGTCGAAAGACATTAAAGAGCGATACGGAACGGATGTTTTGACCATTCAGCTCGACATTTTTCCGACGGAATAAGCCTCGGTCAATCATTGCTACAGGAGAAATCAAACATCAAACACGTTGCGGCTAGATTAAAAAATCCTGGACCGACAGGGACTCAATTCGGACGTTTCCACGCCCAGCGAAACATACGCATAAATATATGGCAATATATATGGCTATAGTGTAATACTTAGCCTTATGAATAACCCAGCGTTTGAATGGGATCCAAAGAAAAATGCAGCAAACACAGCAAAACACGGTATTTCGTTTTTTGATGCACAAAGAGCTTTTTTGGATCCGAATCGAATTATTGCCCAAGACCTCGATCATTCAAGAAGCGAGACTCGCTACTACTGTTTTGGCAAGATTGATGGAATGGTTGTAACAGTCCGATTTACCTATAGAAATCTAACCATTCGTATTTTTGGTGCAGGCTACTGGAGACAAGGAAGAAAAATTTATGAAAAAGCGCAAAGTTAAATATACAGATAAGTCCATTGGAAAAATTAAAATAGTTGATGATTTTTTACCTCAGCCCAAAGATTTGGTTTTAAAAGAAGAGACCACTAAAATCACTATTTCTTTAACCAAGTCAAGCATTGAATTCTTCAAAAATGAAGCTGAAAAACACCACACAAATTATCAAACAATGATTAGAACGCTTATCGATAAATATGCTTCGCGATATGCTTAGGGATCGTTCAAAAATAACTTTTAGCGTTCTCGAGGGAAAAATCGATTTATCTATTGAGAATTTTTCCTTGCAGAGAGAAACAAGACTCTCAGCTGCGGAAAAAGAAAGTTGGGGAGCCAGCACAATGGAACGGTTGGCAAGAGATCTAAAAATCGAATTCCCCGACATTACTGGTTTTTCGCTGCGAAATCTGCATTACATGCGTAAATTTGCCGAAAGTTATCCCGACATCAATTATGCAACAGCTGTTGCACAAATTCCTTGGGGACACAATATTTTGCTGCTTGAAAAAGTCGATAATCAAGCAAAACGCCTCTGGTACGTTCAGCAAACAATCGAGGGTGGTTGGAGCCGCCGCGAACTCGAAAACTGGATTGAATCCGATTTGTATGGAAGAAAGGGAAAAGCGATTACAAATTTCAAGCAGACTCTTCCAACCACTCAATCAAAAATCAAGAGAGAAGAATTGATTTGTACTTCCTTGAATCCAACAGAGACTTCATATCATGCGCCCGCAGCATTTCCCCATAGTAGCTCTTTTGGCTGGGAAGAATTAATGCTTATTTTAATACCGCTTTATCCGTAGGAACCAACGGGGGCAAGGTTGCGGTGCCTTGGCGGATCGCCCAAATGCCGCCCAGACAAATCAATATAATGCCGATCCAAGACCATAAATCCGGCTGGACGCCATAAAGGCCCCAATCCAATAAACCAGCGTAAACCACCGAACAATAGTTGAACGGACCGAGAGCTGTCGGGCTTGCATGATGGAAAGCCCGGATCGTGGCAAATTGAGCCGCCGTAGACAATATGGCGATAACGTCCCCAGTATTGTTGCATTGCTTCGAGCGCTGAAACATCGAACTGCATTGGCAATCGGAGCGGCGTCTTGCGATGCTCAAACACTAAACGAATAGCTTTTGAACGCACTTCTTGCCGCAATCCTGAGGTGGACCCAATCGACTGGACATTTTTTTAGATGAAAGTTGTCCAGTCGATTGGGTCCACATCTATAGCTCGAAACTTTATTCTTCAGGTCTCGCCTGCAAAACTTTTGGAATGAGTATCTCAGAAACCTGCGTCCGGAGAATGCTTCTTCTCTTCCTGGGAAGATTACTGATGTCATTACCAAAATCAACGAATGGTTATGATATCAATTATTCAGCAGCTGCTACCCAAATTCCTCGGGATCATAATTTGTGCTGCTGGATAAAGTGTTCGATCATTTTTATATCTTTTTGGTCTTTCTCTCTGTTTAAAAATTTTTTCCAGGACAACGTATCTTGCAAAGTGACAAAAGGATATCCATCGAATAGTTCTGATGAATCAATCACTTCCTCCAGCCGCTCCGTCAAATTGATAAAATCACCCCAGATTTCAATATTTCCAATTCTCATATGTTTTGAATCATAAGGAACAAAGCGTTTTAATAGTTCTAGCCAAAGAGTCTTTTTTACAACGACATCAATATCATTTGCTTCCCTTAAACCCCGTATTGCCATCGGACCACTGCCAGTGATTGCATAATCACCATGAGGTAATTTTAAACATTTCAACTCTTCTAATTTCTCTAAAAATTTATTTTTGATTTTACTGATGGAGTGGTCCATTTTATCTGTCCTTTTTGCTCTTTGAAAGGGTTTCATGTTGCAGTTGATTGCAACTTTTATGCAATTCGGGGTGGCAAAAATCGCAAAACATCAAACGTAAGTATCTGAAAATAGATTGCCTGAAACAGGAATCCTCTCAGGCGGGCACTTCGTGTCCCGTCCATCGAGCCGGTTCGCGCCAAAGGCGCTTCACTTCGATTCCTGACGCAAGGCAAATTTTTGCCTTGCTTTTCAGCCAATTTGGAACAAATTGCCTGAAACAGGAATCGAACCTGCGACCTTCGCATTACGAATGCGCTGCTCTACCAGCTGAGCTATTCAGGCATGAGTGAGCTGAAAGTATCGCCTAGCAGCCCATTTTGCTCAATGGTATACTACAAAAATTATGCTAAACGGACATCGGATCGGGGGACTCCTATTGATGGGCGGCGTCGGGCGGCGCTTCGGCAGCGAGACGCCCAAGCAATTCATCCGCCTCGCCGGCAAAATGGTCTTTCTGCATACGATCGAAGCTTTTCTCTCCTCGGGCCTATTCGACGAAATCGTCTTGAGCTGCCATCCGCAGTGGATCGACGTCATTCGGCCGCAGCTCCCCCCCTCGACATGCCCCATCCGGCTCGTGAGCGGCGGCGCCACAAGACAAGAATCTTCTTACTTGGGCCTCCAGGGTTTCGCTCAACCGCCCGACGTGGTCGTCATCCACGACGCCGTTAGACCCTTCGTTACGCAAGAAATTCTCGTTCAAAACGCCAAACAGGCTATCATTACAGGAGCTGTCGACACCTGCATCCCATCGACCGATACTCTCGTCCACGCTCCCGATCGGCAGACGATCGCCGCCATTCCGTTGCGATCGGAATATATGCGCGGACAAACGCCGCAAAGCTTCTCCTATCCACTCATCCTTGCGGCCCACCTGCAAACAAAGCGCCGCGATTGTTCCGACGATTGCCAAATCGTCCTCGATGCCGGCCACCCCATCTCCATTGTGGAGGGCGACGAGCATAATATAAAAATCACCTCTGAAATGGACTTGTTCCTCGCCGAACAACTCTTGCGCACGCGATGCGCCAATCAAAGCGTAAACCGAAGCGGCTCGCTGTTCCTTAGACAATATGTCATCGTCGGAGGAACTGGAGGAATTGGTTCTGCGATTGAAAAAAAAATCGCCTCGCTGGGAGGCGCAGTACTAGCGCTATCCCGGCAAACCTCACCCATCCGGCTGGATCTGAATGATCCTGCGTCCATCGAAAACGCCTTTCGGGAAATCTTCTCCCACTTGGGGCCCATCGACGGACTGATCAACTGTGCCGGCCATCTGTCTGTGGGGCCATTAGATCGCCTTTCTACGACCGAGATCGGGTTGGCGATCGACGTCAACTTGAAAGGCCTGATCCTCTGCTGTAAAATGGCCCCGATGAAAACGGGCGCTCATGTCATCAACATCGCCTCGTCCTCATTTACGCGCGGCCGTAAAGAGATCAGCGTCTATTCCGCCGCCAAAGCCGGCGTAGTGAATTTTACACAGGGCTGGGCCGAGGAGCGGCCGGATCTACATGTACATGCAATCATCCCCCAGCGCACCAATACGGCTATGCGCCGCATCAATTTTCCCGATGAGGATATTCATACTCTTCTCGACCCCAAAACCATCGCCGATGCCGTCATCGATCTGCTGCTACAAAATGATCTTTCGGGTCTGCTCGTAGATGTCCGAAAAAAATAATTGCATTTTAGTTGTGGAAATTAACATTTTTATTTAATAGGAGGAGAAGAACTCATTAATAAGGAGCACTGCGCCCATGAAAAATCCACTTTCCAGTCAACTATTGAAAAAAATGGATGCCTATTGGCGCGCTACCAACTACCTGTCTGTCGGCCAGATCTATCTGATGAACAACCCCCTGTTGAAAAAGCCGCTCGCGATCAGCGATGTCAAACCCAGATTGCTCGGCCATTGGGGAACGACGCCAGGCCTCAACTTCATCTATGTGCATTTGAACCGCATCATCAAAGAACACGACCTCAATATGATCTACATCACCGGCCCCGGACACGGCGGGCCGGGCCTCGTCGCGAACACTTATCTGGAAGGCACATATAGCGAATTCTACCCCAATATCGCCCAAGATGAACAGGGCATGAAGCGGCTGTTTACCCAATTTTCGTTTCCGGGCGGCATTCCCAGCCACGTCGCCGCTGAAACGCCGGGTTCCATCAACGAAGGCGGCGAGCTGGGCTATTGCCTGGCCCATGCCTACGGCGCCGCGTTTGACAATCCCGACCTCATCGTCGCCTGCGTTGTCGGCGACGGAGAAGCGGAAACAGGAGCGCTGGCCGCCAGCTGGCATTCCAACAAGTTCCTCAATCCCGTCCACGATGGAGCGGTTTTACCGATTCTCCATTTAAACGGCTACAAGATCTCCGAGCCGACTGTTCTCGCACGCATACCCCACGATGAGCTGAAAGCGCTATTCGTCGGCTATGGCTATAAGCCCTACTTCGTCGAGGGCGAAGATCCCGCAATCGTGCATCAGCAAATGGCCGCCGCGCTCGATTCGATCACCAAAGAAATTCAAGACATCCAGACAAAAGCGCGCAAGCACGGCTTCAAAGAGCGCCCGCAATGGCCCATGATCGTACTGCGCACGCCGAAGGGATGGACAGGGCCGAAAACCGTGGACGGATTGCTCAGCACCGGGTCGTACCGATCCCATCAGGTGCCGTTTTCTGATATGGCCAAAAAGCCCGAGCATCTCAAACTACTCGAGCGCTGGATGAAGAGCTATAAACCCGAAGAGCTGTTCGACAAAAAAGGCAAGCTCATACCTGAGCTGGCTGAACTGGCACCACTTGGCAAGCGGCGCATGGGAGACAATCCCCACGCCAACGGCGGATTGCTCCTGAAAGATCTGAAGATGCCTGATTTCAGAGAATATGCCGTCAAAGTCCCGCAGCCCGGCACCGAAATCAATGAGGCGACTCGCGCGATGGGAGCCTTTATCCGCGACATCATGAAACTCAACTGGGACGATCGCAACTATCGCGTCTTCGGCCCCGACGAAACCGCTTCCAACCGCCTCACCAGTGTGTTCGACATCACCAACCGCACTTCAACCGCAGAAATCCTCAAGACCGATGATCATGTTTCGCCCGACGGACGCGTCATGGAAATTTTGAGCGAACACCTCTGCCAGGGCTGGCTGGAAGGATATCTTCTCACAGGACGCCATGGGCTTTTTTCCTGTTACGAAGCGTTCATCCACATCATCGACTCGATGTTCAACCAACATGCCAAGTGGCTCAAGGTCTGCAAAGAAATTCCATGGAGACGGCCCATCGCCTCCCTGACCTATCTATTGACCTCTCACGTCTGGCGGCAAGACCATAACGGATTCAGCCACCAGGATCCCGGCTTCATCGACCACGTCGTAAACAAGAAGGGCGAAATCATCCGCGTCTACCTTCCACCTGATGCCAATACCTTGCTATCCGTCACCGATCATTGCGTGAGAAGCCGCGACAAGATCAACGTCATCGTCGCCGGCAAACAGCCCGCGCTCCAATATCTCGATATGGAAAGCGCCATCAAACATTGCACCGCCGGTCTCGGAATCTGGGAATGGGCGAGTACCGACGAAGGGTGCGATCCCGATGTCATCATGGCCTGCGCCGGCGACGTCCCCACTCTCGAAACCCTGGCCGCCGTCGACCTCCTCCGCCAGCACTTCCCGGATCTAAAAATCCGCGTCGTCAACGTCGTGAATCTCATGACGCTGCAACCGCCGAGCGAGCATCCAAACGGCCTGAGCGATAAGAATTATGACTGCATCTTTACGAAAGAAAAGCCGATTGTTTTCGCCTTCCACGGCTATCCATGGCTGATCCATCGATTGATCTACCGCAGAACCAACAAGAGAATGCATGTCCGCGGCTACAAGGAAGAGGGAACCACAACGACTCCGTTCGATATGGTCGTATTAAACGACCTCGACCGCTTCCATTTGGCCGAGGACGTCATCGACCGCGTGCCAAGATTGGGCGCCCGAGCAACCTACTTCAGACAGTTTTTACGCAATAAACTGCTCGAGCATAAGGCCTATATCTACAAAAACGGCCAGGACATGCCGGAAATCCGCAATTGGAAATGGCCTGAATCTAAAGTAAAACAAACTAAAAAGAAAAAAACTAAAAAATAATTGCCGAAAATTGGCGTAGCTGAATATAAAAAGATTATCTTGTAAAAAATATAACGGGAATAATACATGCCCATGCCCCAGCCATACGCATCGATACGTCCGATGCCCGAATACGCGTTTGCCTACTACGGTAACGCCAACCAGATTGAAGAGCTGTTCAATAAGAATGACATCCACACGGTCATTGAAATCGGGAGCTGGATCGGGGGCGGATCCACGCGCCATATCGGATCGCTGCTCAAGCAGCGGCCAGGCACTCTCTATGCCATCGACACCTGGCTGGGGAGCAGCACCCAGCAACCGGGCCAGGAACATTATCAGCCCATATTAAAAGAGGTTTATCACCAATTTCTTTCGAATATGATCCATTGGGACCTCACCGATGTCGTCATTCCATGCAGAATGAGAAGCCTCGAGGCAATCAAAGCATTGAATATCCAGCCCGACTTGATCTATATCGACGGCGAACACACGTTCGACGCGGTCATGTGCGACATGAATGCCTGGTATCCATTGGTGAAAAAGCGCGGAATCTTATGCGGAGATGACTGGACCTGGACATCGGTTCAAGACGCTGTGATTTCCTTTGCCGAATCACAGCAGCTCAAAGTGATTGGTTCCGACAACTTCTGGAGGCTTCAGTAAAAAAATTGAGACTTGATGGATTCGAACCATCGACCCTTTCATTAAAAGTGAAATGCTCTACCGCTGAGCTAAAGTCTCTAATTTGACCCCAAGGGGATTCGAACCCCTGTTATCAGAATGAAAATCTGGTGTCCTAGGCCGGACTAGACGATGGGGCCGGTACTCATTTGACGCCGGTTTTCAATTTCCAGCTATCAATGAAAAACGCATGCTATCTTAGCTGATTGATATCTTTTCCTGCAAATGCGAAACAAGGAATCTTTGATCAGTACGAGCGGCGGCGGTGGTTAAATATTTACTTTACACAACAACGCGCTGTCAAACGGTCATGATCTCTTTTTCTTTTTCCGCACACACGGCATCGATATCCCGGCAAAACCGCTCCGTCATTTCCTGAATACTCTTTTCGGTTTTTTTCATGAGATCTTCAGGCATCTCGCCATCGGCCTTTTGCTTGCGAACCAGTTCATTGTACTTGCGGCGCACTTCGCGCATCGCAATCTTTGACTTTTCTCCCATCTCCTTGCACTGCTTGCCAATCTGCTTGCGAATCGACTCATCCATGGGAGGAACATTGATGCGCACAACTTTTCCGTCCACCCGGGCATTCAATCCGATGTTGGCGGCATCGATGCCTTTGGCAATCGCATGGATGGTGCTGGCATCAAACGGAGTGATTAAAATTTGACGCGCCTCGGGAACGGTGACGCTGGCCAGATTCTTGATCGGCACATGGCTGCCGTAGACCTCAATTTGGACCTTGTCCAGGATCGACGAATTGGCTCTTCCGGAACGAAGCGTTTTTAGCTCCGATTTAAGATGATCCAGCACGGCCTGCATCGCCGATTTGATTTGCGCATCGATATTGCTCATTCTTTCCCCTCTTCGACAATCGTTCCCACTAGGTCAGAGTGTCATTTTTATACTTCAGGGTATTTCACTGGATCTTTGTTGTAAATGCCGTCAACCGATGAGGCAAGAAGAGAAACTCCCCCTAAAACTTGACTTTGTACAATTTTAGGAGGAGCTCATTAATTATTGACCCACTTTCCAGCGCCAAAAGCAGCGGACCGTGAGATTCTTATTGATCTTTTTCCCGCAGATATCGAGAAACTGCTGGACAGTCACGGTGTTGTCTTTGACATATTTCTGATGAATCAGACAAACCTGATCCGTATATGCCTTGATCTTGCCGGCGACAATCTTGTCAACGATGTTGGCCGGTTTATCTTTCACTTGTGAACGGGCAATTTCTTCTTCGCGAGCCAGGACGTTTGCGGGCACTTCCTCCGGCTTCAGATACTCGGGGCTTTCCGCTGCGACGTGCATGGCCACTTCTTTCGCGATAGCATCCTGGCCCACTGCGCCTTCCATCTCAATCACCACTACGAGCTTGCCGCCCATATGCGAATAAATGCCGTACGAGCAGTTGGGATGCTTGTGAAGGATTTCCATCCGTTTCAGCTGAATATTTTCACCGAGCGCCTGGATCACCAGGTTGCGGTACTGATCGATCGTAATCGACTTGTCCTTGAAATAGGGCTGCTGAATGAAATCAGCGAGGGATTTCGGCTTGGTTTCGAGGGCCTGCTTGGCGCAATCATAGAGAAAATGCTTGAAGCGGTCATTTTTCGCGACAAAGTCCGTCTCCGCATTGGCCTCAATGAGAACGAGAGTCGACTGATCGTCTGCCGTCTGGATCATTCCATCTTTGGTCTCGCGGCCTTCTTTTTTCACCGCAGCAGCCAGACCCGATTTGCGCAAAATATCGATCGCCTTTTCCATGTCGCCTTCTGCCAGAACCAGCGCTTCCTTGCACTTCGCCATTCCGACACCGCTGCGCTCGCGCAGCACTTTGACCATCTCCGATGTAATTTCCTTCATCCCCTCTCTCCTCGCTATTTTGCAGAGTCTTCTTCTTCGCTATCGTCGTCGGAATCCTCATCGTCATCATCGCCAGGCAGCGGCACGCTGGCCGTCTCATCGCCTTTCGAAACAGGGACATTCATGTCGTTTTTGAGGTCGATCACAGCCTGCATCAGAGCGCCGAGAATGATTTTAATGCTCTTCAAAGCATCATCATTGCATGCAATCACGTAATCAATCGGATCGGGATCGCAATTCGTATCGACAAGAGCCAACACCGGAATGCCCAGTTTATTGGCCTCCGCCACTGCGATATGCTCGCGGCTGGGATCGACAACGATGAGCAGCCCAGGCGGTTTGCGCATGCCGCGAATACCGGCCAGGTTGCGATTGAGTTTGATCTGCTCTTTCGACAACATTGAAATTTCTTTCTTCTTCAGGCCCTCTCCGCCCGCTGCAATGCGTTTTTCGATTCTTTCCATCGTCTTGACAGAATTACGAATCGTCGTCAGATTCGTCAAGGCCCCGCCGAGCCAGCGCTCGCACACATAGAATTCACCGCACTCTTCGGCGCATTCCTTCACGACGGCTTTCGCCTGCTTTTTCGTTCCCACGAACAGAATCGATTTTCTTTTCTTGACTGTTTCGCGAACCGCTACGACTGCTGCGCGGATCTGCTGCAGAGTCTTTGCCAGATCGATGATATAGATCCCGTTGCGCTCTTCGAAAATAAAGCGGCGCATTTTGGGGTTCCAGCGACGGGTTTGGTGGCCAAAATGGGCCCCAGACTCGATCAATTCCTTGATTGTTACCGCTGCTTCATATTTTTCTGCTGTTGCCAAACTCATGTTCCTCATGTTCTATGATCGACGGGGACTTCCCCCGTCTGAGTTCAATGGGTAGCGCCTGGACAGAATTGAACTGACACTCGTAGCTTGGAAGGCTACTGTACTACCATTGTACTACAGGCGCGTCACGCCCCTATCGGAGCGCTTTAAAAAAAATAGAAATACTAGTTTTACAAGAGGTAGCGATTTATTGCAAGAAAGATCAGGGGGAGTTCTTTGAAGACCTACAAAAGATTTTGATCCCCGGCTTTTAAAATAATTTATTTTTATTTCAAACAGCAAACTCTTGTTCCGTTCCCTGCTTTTTTCTCGCATAAAAATTTCTGTAGTATTTATATGATAGCATGATTCCACCTCTCCACAAATCGAACCGGCTGCTGCAGATCTTTCTGGCCGCTTTTCTGCTCATCGCCTTCCGGATCTGGCATTTGGCCGTTATCCAGAGGGAAGAAAAGCTGCAAGAGGCGCACAAGCCGCAGCGGCGCACCATCATCCAGGCGGCGCAGCGCGGCAGCATCGTCGACAGGTTTGGCATGCCTCTGGCCATCAACCGCATCTGCTACCGGGCCTCGGTCTACTATAACCAGTTTTCGCAGATTCCAGCCGCTGTCTGGAAAACCGACGAAGAGGGCCAACGCACCAAAACCTATTGCCGCAAAGAATATATCCACAACCTGTCCTGCATGCTCGGCCGCGAGCTGGGAATGGATCCCGAGCGGATCGACGACCTGATTCACGCCAAGGCGTCGCTCTTCCCGCACGCACCCTTCATCATCCAGTCCAACCTGACGGAAAGCCAATACTATCGGCTCAAAGCGCTCGAGCGCGAGTGGATTGGCCTGAGAGCCGAAATCGCCCAGGAGCGCTTCTATCCATTGGGCAAAACGGGGGCTTTCGCGATCGGCCATCTGGGGGCGATCAGCCAGAAGGAATACCTCGCCATCGCCTCCGAGCTCGACAGCCTCCAGCAGATGATGGCCGTCGGCAACGAAGACGATTCTCTGATCCAACGCTATCAGGAATTAAAAGAAAAAGCGTACACCCTGAACGATCTGGTGGGCAAAGCCGGCATCGAAAAACAATACGAAGAGACTTTGCGCGGGTTTTACGGAAAAAAAATTTATGAGATCGACCAGAAAGGCAATTGCCTGCACGAGTTGCCGGGGAGCCAGCCGAGCGTGGCCGGGCAAACGGTCGTTTTGTCCCTATCGGCCGAACTCCAGCAATTTTGCGAAAAACTGCTGATCCAAAACGAAAAAGCGCGCGACCACCGCAGCTTGGGAGTGGATGTCCAGAGCAAGACGAGAAAATCGCTCAAACAGCCGTATATCAAAGGGGGAGCAATCGTGGCTCTCGATCCCAATAACGGCGAAGTGATTGCCCTGGCCGGCTTTCCCAGGTTCGATCCCAACGATTTCGTTACTTCGTCGAATCGCGATCAAAAATTTCCACGCATTCGCCGCTGGCAGGAGGGCGACGGCTACATCGGGGAGCTGTGGGATGGCAAAGCCAGCTTTTTCCGCGAAGGCATCACCCGCGACGAAGAGCCCATGCTCAGCTGGGAAACCTATTTACTCTCAACTCTGCCGCAAAACTCGCCATTAATGGCGCTGTGGAACCATGTCGACGACATCCGGACGGCCATTCAAATGCAGGAAGATTTTGAAGCGCTGCTCTACTTTGCGAAAAATCCCGATCCTGCCCTGCTGATCGATCTGCTCTTCCATACGGATACGCCCTGCATGCCCAAAGCCTCGGCCGCAGCGAAGGAAGCCGCGCTGGAAGCGCTCAGAGAAAACTCTTCCGAGGCCATGCCCCGCTGGCGGCGTCTCGAGTCCCTGCTCAAAGACGTTCCGCAAAACGCCGACAAGCTGTTTGCCATTGACATGAGCCGGATCGCCGTTTACGGCCCGGCATTCACGGATGAATTGATCGCTCAGGTCGGAGCGATGAAATTGTCCCAATACCGCAATCTTACGCAATCATTGCAACGGGCCGACAAAACGGTGCGCGCGGCCTGCCAAAACATTTTTCACCGCACGGCATTTCGCGCCTGGCGCGATCAGTTCCAGAAAGAATTTCTGGCTCAAAAACGGGCCGAAGAAAAAGAAAAAAAGACCTACGCCCGGCCCTATATCGATTATCTCGATCAAAAGGAGCGCGAGCTCTTCGATGAGTTTTTCCAATCCATCCGCCTGCCGCTTCTTGTGGCGCTGCTCCAGCAAAATCCGGCTCTGCTGCCGGATGAAATGCAGTGCTATTTCGATCCAACTCTTTACGAGTTGACGGACTGGGAGCCGCTGAGATACGCGAAAGTCAGCGAGGATCAATGGGTGCAATGGCTGAAAACAATGCGCTCCTATCGCGAACTGCAGCGGCCGCTCTACGGATCCTATCGCTATTTGCGCGGACAGAAAGGTCAGCAAACCGAGAAGGATCTGGCTGCCGCGTTCTACCCGATCGGGGGATTCGGATTCAGCCGCTGCCATGCATTCCAGAGCGCCGCTCCAATGGGCTCGATCTTCAAGCTCGTGACCGCCTATGCCGCCATGCGCCAGCACTCTGATTCTCGTCCTCCTCTCGTCCTGTTCGATGAGGTGGGCATTGACAATCATGACCGCTCGCTGATCGTGGCGTCCACCCTCGACCATAAACCGTATCACCGCCATTACAAAGGGGGCCGCTTGCCGCGCAGCCACCTGCCGCAGCTAGGCATTGTGGATCTCATCGGCGCGATCGAACAATCGAGCAACCCCTATTTCGCCATTCTCGCGGGCGACTATCTATCCCAACCGGAGGATTTGACGAAGGCCGCCGCTGATTTCGGCTTAGGGAACCGTACCGGCATCGATCTTCCCGCAGAACTGAAAGGACGGCTGCCCACGGATATCGAGACCAACCGCACCGGCCTCTACTCGTTTGCCATCGGCCAACACACTCTGGTCACAACGCCTTTGCAGGTCGCAGTGATGATGGAAGCGATTGCCAACGGCGGACATCTGATCCAGCCGAAACTGGTCCGCTCCATCGAAGGAATTCCTGCTCCCGCCGCTTTGTCACAGACCCATCTCGCCGAAGAGGACCTTTCGCTCCTCGGCATTGATTTCCCTCTTTTCTCCCCAAGCAGCCACTCCATCGAGCCGCGCCAAAGCGCGGCGGCCAAGACCCGGATCGAGCGAACGATTGCCCTCCCGAATGCATTGCGCAATACTCTTTGCGAAGGGCTCGATCGCGTCGTCTGGGGATCCAAAGGAAGCGCCCGCCCGAGCTGTATCAAGAGCCTCGCGGCGCATCCCTCACTCATGCGCGATTTTCTTTCCCTGCAGCATCAGATGATCGGAAAGACCAGCACAGCGGAGATTTCGTGCCGGCATGATTGCTGCCCGAGCGCCGCTTCCCATGTCTATAAGCATATCTGGTTTGGAGCCATCGCCTTCCCGCCGATGGATTCGCATCCCGCGTCAAAATGGGAAAATCCCGAGCTGGTTGTCATCGTCTATCTGCGCTATGGGGATGGGGGCAAGGAAGCGGCGCCCCTGGCCGCCCAGGTCATCCACAAATGGCGGGAAATCCAGAACCGCCGGTAGAAAATCAACTAGACAGAACAGAATCAAAATAAGCGATCGTCTTTTTCAGCCCATCTTCCAGAAGAACCTTCGGCTCCCACCCCAGCCATTCGCGGGCATGGCTCAGATCGGGACGGCGCTGCTTGGGATCGTCGGATGGCAGCGGCTTGAACATGATCGGCTGCCTGGAGCCGGAGAGGCGGCGAATCTGTTCCGCCAGCTCGATGACGCGGTATTCGACGGGATTGCCGATATTGATGGGCCCCGTCACTTCGTCTTTGGAATCCATCAGGCGAATCACTACATCGATCAGATCGTCGACATAACAGAACGATCTCGTCTGCGATCCGTCTCCATAGATCGTCAGCGGCTCGTGCGAGAGCGCCTGCACGATCAGATTGGATACGACGCGGCCGTCATTCGGATGCATGCGCGGGCCGTAGGTATTGAAAATACGGCCGACTTTGATCCGGACATTGTGCTTGCGGTGATAATCAAAGAAGAGCGTTTCCGCACAGCGCTTTCCCTCATCATAGCACGAGCGCACGCCGATCGGATTGACGTTGCCCCAATAGCTTTCCGATTGCGGATGCATCGTCGGATCGCCGTACACTTCGCTAGTCGACGCCTGGAAAATTTTAGCGCCCAGCCGCTTGGCGAGGCCCAATAAATGGATCGAGCCGATCACGCTGGTTTTGATCGTCTGAATCGGATCGGCCTGATAATGCAGCGGCGAGGCAGGACAGGCAAAATTATAGATCTCATCGACCTCGACATAGAGCGGCAGGCAGATGTCGTGGCGAATCACCTCAAAACGAGGATGGGACATCAAATGCAAAATATTGTCGCGACTCCCCGTGAAAAAATTATCGACGCAGAGAACCTCGTGTCCGAGTTTCAATAACGAATCGCACAGGTGAGAGCCTAAAAAACCTGCCCCTCCCGTGACAAGAATTCTTTTTCTACTTAAATCCCTCATGATGAACAGCTAGTTGTGAGAAATGTTAATCGGCTTTGGCCCTCATGGTACGCCCATTGGACAAACGGTGTCAACAATTCTATTGGTTCTGCGGAAATGGTCACGATGGCCGTCTGGCTCAGGCGAAGCATCGATGCGCTCTCCGCACTGTCCAGCGGCGCGCGGCTAAAGAGCAGGATGTGATCATACGCCAAAGACAGCCCCTCGAGCATTCGGGGAACAGCCAACGAGCGAAGCAGCTCTGCGCCAAAACGGGTATAGCCGCCGCTCGGCATGACATCGTACGAGGCGAACGAGCGAATAGGATCGATAGCCGCAGAGCCGCTCACGACCTGCCGCAGGCCGGGCGTATCGCTTTCGGAAAACGGGGCCGTAAAATCGCAGCGCACAAGCAATACCTTGCGCCCGCTTTGCGCGAGAAGATGCGCCAATGAGTGCGAATAATCGGGCCCGCCACCGGCCAAAATGCCCAGAATTTTCGCCTGCGGCGCCTCGTCAATTTTCAGCAATATTTTGCGCAGCGATTCAAGATCAGGGTCCGGTAGATGATCGATATTCGGCCCATCGGCATGAAAAGAAATCGGGCCGGCGTATGGATAGCAGAGCGCCCGCAAAGTATCGGCCCCGACAGGAAAACCCCGATAAAGGCTTTGCAAAAACGTCCAGATAAAAGCGGCCAACGCGCCGATAATGGCGCCGGCTAAGCCGAGCAATAGCAACTGCGGTCTTTGGGGCAGCAGCGGGCAGAGCGCCGGATCGAGCGGTTTGGATTCGACATGATGCAAATGCTGTCCGATCGTCTTTGACTCGACCAGCTGGGCGACCGATTGCATAATCCTGACTCCCATCTCGGTCCTGAGCTTTAACAAACTCTCGGCGCGCCACTTCTCCGGCAGCTCATTCATACATGCGCGCAAATCGTGCATCTTCTTAACGAGGATCTCCTTTTCGCGCTTGAGCGATTCCCTTCGCTGCAGCGCAAGAGCGGCGATCTGCTCCTGGTCAATGCATACCAGCCGATTGACGCAATCCAGAGCGACCTGCTGCAACGAGGCGATTTTGTCCTGGAAGATCGAGCGGTTCAGCTGTTCGACGACAATCATCTGCTTTAAATGATCCGATAGAATTTTTCTCTGCAACGCATTTTCACGGCGGTTGCGAGACGCCTCTTTTTCACTATGACTGCTCTCATCTTCCATCTCCAAATGGAGCTTCGATGCCTGACCCAAGATCTGCTGGCTCGTCGGATCTCTTAAAACGGCGCAAAGCGATGCGAGTTCAAATGCGGGATCGTCGATCCGGTTCAGGAGGTGGCGGTAACGCTGCACAGAGGCCTTGGACTCATCCAGCTTTTGCGAGGTCTGGATGAGCAGTTTCTTGGCGGTGTTCAGATCGATGCCGTTTAATTCGGTGTTATCATTTTGCGGCTGAAACTGGCGCTCGAGCAAAATCTTTTCTCTCACGGAAAACAGGCGCACCATATTGTGCAAATATTGAGCGAGGTCATTTTTTTCTTCGCCATGTTCCTCAATGCGCTGCGCCCAGCTTTGAACCACGTGATTGGGATCGTGGAACAGCTCCAATTGCAAGGGCAGGCCGCCATCCGTTTCGATGTCGTTCAATGCATTTTTCGCCGCCTGCAGATCCATGCGCACGAGATGCAATTGCTGATCGTGCGGCAGCTCGGACACATCATCCCCCTCTTCGTGAGCAGCGGGGTGGAAAAAGAGCGCCGCCCCCAAAAGATCGCGCTGACCTTCGAGGCTTTGAATCTCCTGGCGCAGCCGCTGGATCGTCACTCCGATGGGAGACGTTTCCCCGACCGCCAGAGACGTCGGGTGATCGCGGCAGGCCGACAGATGCTCCATTTCCAGATCGGCGACAAAAGATCGGGTAAAAAGCTCCTGATAGGGCTTTAAGAATGCCTGCGTTTCCTGATCGACGCTCAAAAATCCGCTGCTGCCGACATTGCTTCGCAAATAGGAGACGTGCTCGTCCATTGCGCGTCCCAGCTTGGCCACAAGATCATTCTGTCTTTCCTCCAGATAGGCCAGCTGCTCATGGGCTAGCTGATCGTGATCGCGCTTGAGATAGCGCTGATACTCGCTCATCATCTCGTTGAGAATATCGGCACCCAAATGGCGGTCTCGCATGGACAGCGACAGTTCCAGAATCGATTTATTGAGCTTATTCGTCGCGATTTTCAAACTATTGCGAATACTTTTGGCCGTATCGATCCACGAGGCGACACGCATCGGATAGGGCGACCCGATTTTTACCTGGGCGGGCGCATGCCAAAGACAAAACGAAGCGCCGCCAATTTCAGTTGAATCGTTGACGCGCCCCTGGATTTTCTGAGAACCCTGCTGGATTTCAAATCGATCGCGATCGAGAAAGGTCAGCTGCAAATCCAGCGGCTTTTCGCCATCGTACGAAACATTGGAAAAACGAAATCGATCGAGATCCGCCAGCGTGCAGCCCATCTCTGAATAAACAACATCTCTCAACCGGTTCCACTTGCGCCGCAGCCATCCGCATTCGATCACTTGCACCTGCAAACCCATACGGCTCACCAGCGGATGGATAACCTGATAGGACTTCATGAACGAGGCCGCCTGCGGGGCGTCCAATCCACTCCCCATATTCGTAATGAAATCTTTCAGTACGCTCTCCGCCTCTTTTTTTTCCGCTCCCTCCTTAAACGTCGCATCGATCTGATAGACGGCGGGTTTGGAAAAAACATACAGCATAGCCATCAGGGCGCAGAGAGATCCGGCGCGCAGCAACCGTTTTTTTTGCGCGCGAAAGAGCCGAGACAAATCTTGGAGGGAAAAAATCTTTTCCTCTGGATTCAACGGAGTCATGGCAGAGAAAATCCCCAATTGCCTGCGCTCTTGCTGATCACGTCAACCGTGGTGAAGCTGGGCAGCAGCTGCGAAATAAACCGGTTCCATTCGGTGATCGGCTTGGCGGCGACATACACAATATCGCCCGGCATGAGGAGGAGGCTGTCGTTGGACAGATGAATGACATGCTCCCAGCTGAGCGTATAAATCTTCGGCCGGACGATGTTGCCGCGGATCACCTGGATATAGGATTTGTCGCCCGTATAGGGAATACCGCGGGCCTCCGCCAGAGCCTGGCGCAATGAGACGAATCCATGCGGTACATTGACAACTCTTTCGGTGCCAACTTCTCCCATGACCATCACAGTCGCCGCCGAAGGCTCGGCAATATAGACCTTATCGCCGCCATGCATCACGATGTTCTGCGACATGTCGCCTTCTTTGAGCAGCTTGTAAAAATCGACGGGGACCAGCATTCTTTCGCGCACGATATAGCTTTTGAAGAGATTGGCTTCTGGCGGAACGTGCGCTTTCGATAACACGTCGAATAACCGGATTTTTCCATCAACCGGCACGCTGGGCAGAGCAACCATTCCAGCCAGCTCGACTTTGCGGGCGATCCGTTCGCGATAAGTGAGAAATATCTCGACGTCCTTGATTTCTCGATCATAGCTTTGCTGAATCTTCTGGCGCGCCTCTTCCAGAGTCAGACCATCGACATTCACCTGCGGAAGGTCCGGCAGGGCAATGCTCCCTTGCGTTACTCTGAACCCAACTGTTTGGCCAATCTGCTGCACCGCTGCCGCGAGATCGGCTCGCTTGGGATGATACAGAACGATCATCAAGACATCGTCTTCATGGATTTTGTCCTGGTATTCGGCGAGGAGGGAATCGTCAAATTCTTCGTATGTCTTTCCTTCCATTTCAAGGATGGAAAACTTTCCTTCCCTGATTTTATATGAGTCCATGACGAACTCATCGGCGCCAAACTGGTCTTTCCCCATGTAGGGACTGCTGCAGCATGACAGGATCAAAGCGATGATTGGGATAAAAAAACGCATGCAAATAAGCAAAGCTCTCTTTTAAGATGGATTGAGAACTCCACTTATATAGCAGATGTTTTTTTAAGGGAAAATGCAAAAAGCGAAGAGTGCGAAACGGATTCTTCTCACCGGTGCTGCTGGCTTCATCGGCTATCATCTCGCTTTAGCTCTCAAAAAACGCGGCGATTTCGTTGTCGGCGTCGATAATTTTAATGCCTACTACGATCCGCAATTAAAGCGGGACCGGCGGGATCGGCTGGCCAAGGCCGGCGTTGAAATATTAACCGCCGATATCCGCGACCGCGATTTTCTGCGCCTCAGTCTCATGCATAATGATATAACCCATGTCGTCCATTTGGCGGCGCAAGCCGGCGTACGCCATTCTCTCTTCGAGCCGGACGACTACGTCGCCTCCAACCTGCAGGGCTTCGTCTCGATCCTCGAAGCGTGCCGCACCAATGCCCGCCTCAAGCTGATTTACGCCTCCTCTTCTTCCGTCTACGGCCTCAACAAGAAAACGCCGTTTCGCGTCGATGACAAGACAGACCACCCCGCCAACCTCTACGGCGCGACCAAAAAGGCGAATGAGGTGATGGCGCACGCCTATCACCATCTCTATGGCCTGCCCGTGACGGCTCTGCGCTATTTTACCGCCTATGGCCCATGGGGGCGCCCCGACATGGCCTATTATCGATTCACGCGCCAAATCTGCGAAGGCCAGCCGATCCAGGTCTTCAACCGCGGACTGATGCGCCGCGACTTTACCTATATCGACGACATTGTAAATGGCACTCTCGCCGCCATCGATCTCGGGGCTGAATGCGAGATCTTCAACCTCGGCGACAATCGGCCGATCGACTTGCTCTATCTGATTCAGCTTTTGGAAGACGCGCTGCGCATTCGCGCCATCAAGGAAATGCTGCCCATGCAAATCGGCGAAGTGCTCGAAACCTACGCCGACATCGAAAAGAGCCAGAGAATGCTCGGTTTCCAGCCTAAAGTATCCATTGAAGACGGCATTTTGAAATTTATCGAATGGTACCGGGAATATCATCCCGCCAAACAGCCGACCTATTGCTTCTTGAACGACCGATAAAACCTAAAAATTTGTGCGACAGCCGCCTTTACAAAAAATTCTATAATCGGTTACGATTAAAGTATCGTCCCTCATGAGCATCCCTTGGGGACCGCATGAGAAAGCCACGGGCCATAAACCCGTGGTTTGTTTTTTTTCTGAGATGTTCATGAAGCTTCACAGAACCATTGCTCTCATTGATGGGTTTAATCTTTACCATGCCATTGCCAGGCTTCGCCGCCCAGAACTAAAATGGATCAACTTGAGGATCCTTTCAGGAATTTTTATCAATACGTCGATAGAACAACTCCATGGAGTGTTTTATTTTACTGCATATGCTGAGCATGTAGCAGCGGCGGCCTTACAAGCACAAAAAGCATATATTAAAGCACTTGAAATCGCAGCGGTACAGCCGATTCTAGGCTACTTTAAAAAGAAGGACAGAAAATGTCCCAATTGTAATCACAAATGGATTAGTCATGAAGAAAAAGAGACCGATGTAAATATCGCCTCTTATCTAATTGATTTGGCTTATCAAAATGCATTTGACCGCGCTCTTGTTATCTCGAATGATTCTGACCTTAGCCCGGCCATTCGTCTAATCAGAAAACGCTTTCCAGAAAAACGACTGACAACAGTAGCTCCACCAAACTATTACCACAGTAACGAACTCATTCAAGCTTCTTCCGACAAGGCTCGCATTCGACCTGAACATCTAGAACTATCTCTTTTCCCAGTCATTGTTAAAAATGCTCTTGGCTTTCTTTCAGTCGCTCGCCCAGAAGAATATAGTGCCGAGGCAACCTACTCAGAAAAGTGAACAGCAAAATCGTTCAATCTAGTTAAGGGTTAGCAATGGCCACCGCAAAAGAAATTAAAAAACACATGAATATCGCGCTAAAAAAAGTCGGCGAGATAAAACCGTGGTTCGACAAGAAATTTAATGCGTGGATTTTCAGCCATAAAAATTATCCAGATGTTGAATATGCCGGTGAATCGCCTGAAGAAGTTATTAAAAACTATCCCTTATATCTACATGACTTCATTGAAGAGCGTTTGAATAACAATCTCGCCACGCATATAGAAAAAGCAACAAGAGGACATGGCGGAAAACGACCGCATGCAGGAAGACCCAATGGGACTAAAAAAGAATCAAAAAAGAGAGTCTATCTTCCGAAAGATGTTGCCGAATGGATTAACCGGCCGAATTCAATTCCTCAAGTGCGCCAACTAATCGCTAAAGGAAAGCATTAATCTGTCTCAGAGATGCTCTTCTTTGATCGAGCGCTGTAAAAGAGCTTGAACAGCATCGTATGGATGCAGCCCCTCGTAGATAATCGCAAACGTCGCTTCGGTGATAGGCACGGGGACTGAAAATTTGCGCCCCAGCTCGCGCGCCGAAACACACGAGTAAACGCCCTCAACAGCCATTCCGATTTTCTGCCGCGCACCTTCCGGCGAAAACCCTTCGGCGATCAGACGGCCATAGCGATAGTTGCGGCTGTGCGGCGAAAGGCATGTCAGACAGAGATCTCCCAATCCGGACAGACCGTTGAGCGTCTCCGGCTTGCATTGTTTGACCGCGCATAATTTCCGCATTTCATGCAAGCCTCGCGTCATCAGCGCCGCTTTGGCATTGTCGCCGCAACCCAGCCCATCGGCAATCCCGCAGGCGATGGCGATGATATTCTTCATGGCGCCGCCAAAACAAACGCCGCGAATATCGGCGTTCGGATAAATGCGAAACGTCGGAGTGGTGAAGAGCTCGTGAATGGTTTTCATCAACTCCGCATCATAGGCCGAGCAAACAACGGATGTCGGCCTGTTGCAGATCACCTCACCCGCCAAAGACGGGCCGCTCAAACAGCCGATCAGAGGGCTGTCTTCAACGCCGATCAACTCAGCGATCACTTCCGGCAATAAATTTCCCGTTCCCTGCTCGATTCCCTTCGACGTCAAGATGACGGGAATGTCGATGTCGCGGAGCGACAAAACTTCTTGAAAAACAGGGCGGATGCCCGAAGAGGTCACGCTTTCCACGATGATCTCAGCCCCCGTCAGGGCCTCTTGGAGATTCGATGTAAAACGTATAGAATCAGGCGCTTTTGATTGGGGAAGATTCGGATTGCTGCGTGTTTGCTGCAATAGTGCTGCGAGCGTCAGATCGCGGGTCCAAACAGTCACGCGGTGGTGATTGTTCGCAAGGAGGCTCGCTAAGCTAAATCCCCACGTTCCTGCGCCTAGATAAGCAATTGTTTTCATAGGCCGAGTATACACTATTGGCTCTTTCTCTCTCCACTACTACCCCACCAGGCAAATAGGTGACAAAGAGCGCTGCGAGGCAAAGACAGATCGAAGCGCAGCGGTTCGAGAGATGAGTCCATGGTAGAACTATGGACGACGATAGAGAATCGATATGTCGCAGCCGCAGCAAGCTATTTGTCACCTATTTGCCTGGTGGGGTAGTAAGAGCCGCTCAATCTCAGGGATTGAATTTTTTTCTTTCAATGGCGCGAAACAATCCTCGCGCCGGGAGCAAAGAATCCGGCTTTTTTCGGTGAAAAGAAGGGCATCGACAATAAAACGCTCCGCTTTCCAAGCTTTTTTTTGAGACGTCATACGGTGGGCCCAATGCAAAGGAAAAGTTTGACGGGCCAAATGGCGCATGAATGGCAAATCAATCGCAAGGATGCCCGTATTGGCGAGCAAATTTTGCCGCCGCTGTTCAAACGACAATTCGGCGAACTCCGCAATATGAAGTCTGGATCCCCTCCTCACCAATCGCCCCATGGGCTCATCCGGATCCGACATGCGGATGCATTTGATCGTGAGCTCCGCTTTTTCCTGAAAATGAAATGATGACAAAATCGGATCGAGCGGATCGGCGAGCGGATTGTCGACCGGAACGATATGCACTGCCTCGACTCCGGCATCCTGAAAGCGCTGTGCGATACCGCTTTCTTCAAACGCACGAAAGACACTGCCGTTGCCATCCGCCCCCTCGGCCACGCGGCCCGGCGCCTCCCAGAACCAGCGGCCGGCATCATCGAGAAAAGGCAAGGTCTTTTGGAAAAAAAACAATGCCTCTTTCAGTCCAAACGAATGGTTCTTCTCAAAAAACGCGGCGGTTTCGCTGTGATTGATCGAAGAGGTCAGAATCGCTGTCATTGCCTGGCGCACCCTGATCTTTTCCGCGTGCCGCTCGAATAGGCTTTTGCCGAGAATGGGAAAACAACCTTTGGGACTGCTCGTACCGAGCCGGCTGCCCTGGCCGCCCGCCAAAATAACAACGGCGATGTTTCTGGCGTCTGCGCTCTTCTTCTGTTCATGCTCCGATGGACAATCTTCGATTGTTTCAAAAATAAGAGGCTCTGTCCGTCGATCCCAGGAGGGCCTCAAATCCAACAAATCGGAAGCATTCCAGAGATGGATCTGTTTGATGCACTGGATGATGGCGAGATCATTCAATCCATCGACATCATCGATGAGATGCTCTTGGCCGAATTGGGCATAAAGGGATTTCAGTTCATTTCGCATGGATAATTCCTGGAGCCAGATGCTGAAAGACGTCATCCGCCGACACGGTAGACAAATCCCGATGAGTTCCAATCAGCGGGCGATGCACCAGCATCGGGTTGGGCGATGCGACATTTTGTTTTAAAATGCCATGTTTCGGGTCGGCCCACAGGGAAAGAATTTGTAGAGGAAACGCAGCATCGAGATAATAGGCCATGGACAAAATCCCCGAATCGGGAACGATGAGATACCGGCAGCGGTTTTTGATGATCGAAAGCAGTTCCATGAGCGTTGTTTTTCCTCTCAGATCGATCAGCTGATCGGATTCAAAAAAAGGCTCTGAACCATATCCGAACAGAATCACGCGCGCTCTTGAGAAAGAACCAATCTTGTGAAATAGTTCCTGCCAGCGCTCCGGCGGCCAGTTTCTCCAAAGTCCGTAATTTGTCTCTGCTGTCGCTTGCGCTCCGATATAGACCCGCCCCTCGGGAAGATCGAATTTTTTATAGAGATCGTCATGAGCCTTGTTCCAGACCAGCCTGGGCACCAAAGAGCCATGCTGCCAGCGGACCCAGTCGGTGGGGCTCGGATGGGGAATGATGAGATCAAACTCTTTGCCAGAGCGATTCAGGGCAACAAGTGTTTGTTCGACATCGTATGGCTCGCCGCGTATCCACATCGGCGCCACAATCGTCTGGACGCCCTCCAGTAAAGTAAAGCCCTCTTGCAAATTGGGGCGGATCAAAAAGGTGATCTGGGCATCGGGAATCCATTCGCGGATGCGGTGCACAATGGCGTACAATCCGAGGGCGATGTCGCCGAGGCCCCGGTTCCAGGCGATAAGGATCTTTTTCGCTGAACGGCGCTCAGCCATCCGGCAAATCGCATCCAGCCTGTTCGGCAAAAACAAACGCGCAAATGTTCTAAACACGTGTTTTCATGCGCTCCAACGTTTTGAGGGCCACTTCTTCCACTTCGATTTGATTCATACAGCGAAAATCGCTCGGGCATGTGCGCTTGAAACACGGCGAACAGCTGACGTGCTTATTGATCACGGCGCCCTTCTGGCCCCAAGGCCCCGTCGCAACATCATCTGTCGATCCGAATAGCGCCACAATCGGCGCCGCGAGAGCGACGCCGATATGCATCGGACCGCTGTCATTGGTGACAAGAGCATCGCAATGTTGGATGAGACATGCCAATTGGCGCAAAGTGGTATCTCCCGCCAGATTGATCATCCTCTCCGGCGCACCCGCACAAATCTCTTTCACCAATGACTGGGTCGCCGCATCGCCGAAAAACACGACAAACGCATCCGGATCCTGCAAAAAGCGCAGCGCCAGCGCGCGAAAACGCTCCGGAGGCCAGCATTTGGCAGTCCCGTAGGCCGCTCCGGGATTGATGCCGATCAAAGGATGGCCCGGGCGATACCCCCTCTCAACCAGCAATTCCATCGCATCATGAGCCTCTTGATCGGAGAAAAAAAGCCGTGGCGCTGTTTCGCTCATTGGAATACCCAGCGGCTGAAGCAAATGCTTATAAACATCCACCTGATGACTCCGGATATCCGGCGGCTCCATGCGATCTGTCAATAGCATTGAGCGCCAATTGCCGGCGAAGCCCAGCCTCTTCCGAACGCCTCCTTGCCAAAACCACCAGGCCGAAGAAAAGGAATTCGTCAGCAAAATGCCCAAATCATATTTTCCCGCTCGGAGCCTTTCAATTGCATTGCGCGTGTTTTCCTTCATCGCAAAAAAATCGTCGGTGCGAGTGAAGCAAAAGACCTCATCGATAGCCGGATCCTGCTTGAGTAGATCGCTGATCGGCCAGGGACACATCGCCGTGATCTCAGCCGTAGGAAATTGGCGCCGCAAGTCAGTCAAGACCGGCGTTGCCATCACAAAGTCCCCAATCCAGTTGGGAAGACGAACGATCACTTTCTTATACATTATCCCATACGATTTAATATGGACATGATGCCTTTTGGATCGCATGCTCGCAAGAATTTATTCTATCCTTAAAACACACCCTTTGACTAAAATGAAGTTGAACTTCAAAAATGCAAAGCCTATGTTTAAAAGAGAGTTAGAACCTGAGCTTAAAGAGCTTGCAAAAGGGTACCCCATTGTCACAATCATTGGCCCTCGCCAATCGGGCAAAACAACCCTGGCGCAGCACGCTTTTCCTGAAAAAAAATATGTGAACCTGGAATTCCCCGATATCAGGGCCATGGCTCTTCAGGATCCTCGAGGATTTTTGGAACAGTTTCCCGATGGCGCCATTCTTGACGAAATCCAGCGCGTACCTGAACTTCTCTCCTATATTCAGCCTCTCGTTGATGCGAAAGAGCAAAAAGGAATGTTTATTCTTACGGGAAGCCATCAGCTCGAGCTGCAACAGGCCATTTCACAGTCTTTAGCGGGCCGCGCTGCTCTACTCACATTGCTTCCATTAACACTGACCGAACTGCAGGCAGCGGGGTTCGATCTTTCTGTTGACGAATGGATGTTTCGAGGCGGATATCCACGGATTTACAATGATCAGCTCGATCCCACAAAAGCATATCGCAGTTATTTTCAAACCTATGTTGAACGGGATCTGCGTCAATTGATCCAGGTCAAGGATTTGCTCCAATTTGAACGGTTTGTTCATATTTTGGCGGGAAGAGTGGGTCAAATCCTCAATATGGAAGATATCGGCTCGGAAGTGGGAATCTCTTCTCATACGGTCAAACACTGGATCTCCATCATGGAGGCCTCATTCATTGTGTTTCGGCTGCCCCCTTATTTTGAAAATTTTGGCAAGCGCGTGATTAAATCGCCCAAACTCTATTTTAATGATGTCGGATTGGCCACTTATTTGCTGGGAATCCAAAATGAAGTTCAACTCAGCCGCGATCCACTCCGGGGAAATCTGTTTGAAAATGCGATCCTTTTAGAATTGAAAAAACATCAATTGAACCTGGGGCTCGATCCTTCACTTTTTTACTATCGGGATGTCCAACAAAATGAGATCGATCTCATTTACAAAAAAGGACACGATCTCATTCCGATTGAAATCAAATCCTCGAAAACTTTTCATCCGGAATTCACTAAAAAACTTCAGTATTTTCAGTCGCTCGCCAAAGAGCGCGCACCCGTTGCATTTCTCATTTACGCTGGCGATGCGGAACAACGCATCCGCACCACCCGCGTTCTGAATTTTCGGCATGCAGCGGAGGCACTCAAATAAAAATAGTTGCATCTGGATAAGGCGATCGGGTACATTCTGCGTCCCAAATCAAGGCGGAAATGTCCATGATCGCTTATCCCGACGCTATGGCCTATCAGTATCCAATCGAAAACGCGACTGAATACCATGGCTATGTCCATGGGAATCAACCCAATTATTCTCCCGGCAATGTCACGATCTATCAAGGCACCATCCCTTATTGGATCCGTCCCGTCTCTGCACCGGAGCCGATCTCCAAAATGCCCGATGAACCAGACAATCCTCACCTGTTATTGGAAGCACAGACCGACATCGCTTCGGACACCCAATATATTCATTATGAATTCAAGGTCTGGAACGCTTTGGACGCACAAAATCTTTCCAATATCGAACTCATCTTTAATCCCGAGCTTCAAACCCTTACTATCCATGACGTCAAAGTCTGGCGGAATGGAACATGGATCGATAAACTGGACATGAGCGAAATCCGCGTCGTTCAGCGCGAAGAAGATCTCGATCACCTTTGCTACTGTGGTGATCTGTCAGCTCTTCTTTTTTTGGAAGATATCCGCGAAGGAGATCTGATTGACTACTCTTATTCGATCCAATACACACATTTCCTTCCATTTTGCTGTCATTATCCTCTTCAATTTCCACAAACATGGGAAAAGTACTGCGGACGGATTGTCAAAGCCGCCAACCGGCCTATGCGAGTTCAGATCAATCCACCGGATTTTGACGGCAATTTTCAGGAGAGCGACCTGGAATATTCATGGTGCATCGAACCCTGCCCTCCCTACGAAAAAGTGCTTGACCTTCCTCGTGGATATCCCTCTTACGCCAGCTTGGAGGTCACTGAATTTCGCGATTGGAGCGAGGTGGCTCGCTTAACAGCTTCTTTTTTCTCGCTCAATCCCGATTTTGCTAGGGACGCTGAGGCGATTGAACTGGTGGATGGTTGGAAAAAAAGTTCGTCCAGCCTTGAAGAAACGGCGATCCAAGCGACCCGCTTTGTTCAGGACGAGATTCGCTATCTGGGACTCGAGGACGGAGTGTTGGGGGTCCAGCCGACAGATCCATTGGCCACATTAAAAAGACGTTTTGGAGACTGCAAAGGCAAAACGCAGCTTTTGCGCTCATTTTTCGCGATGCTCGATCTTCCGTCCGATCCCTGTTTGGTCAATACGAACGTAGCCAAGAGCATGAAAAACCATCTACCTTCGCTGTATTTCAACCATGCGATCCTTCGGTTGGAATTCAACGGCCAATCGTACTTTATCGATTCGACTTCAAATTACAATGGCGGGGGCCTGGATCAGATGAGCGTCCCTTTTGGCGCAGGACTGATCCTGTCGGACAAAACCACAGACCTCATCGATATTCCCGCACCGATCATCCATCCGGAAATCGAATGTCAGACCACTTATGATGTCCGGCCGAACACTGACATCGAGATGACCATCGACATCCATTTCAAGGGATCCAAAGCAAATTTCGGGCGATACGCACTGAAAAAATATGGACTAAATCAACTATCCGAATGGTTTCAGAAACGAATCAGCCGCCAGTTCGATCATTTTGAAGAGATTGCTCCGCTCCAGCTCGATGACGAACGCGATCAGAACGATCTCAGAGCCACCATTAAGTTGCTCCTGAAAAACCCCTGGGAAACCGAATCGACAATATGGCCCGGCTTCATCACATATTTCGCATCCTTTCTCACCGATTATTTCGACAATAAGAAAAGCTTCACCTGCCGACCATTGTTTCTGGCCGATTATTTCTGCCAGGACGTCGATACGGATCGCGAGTTCCCGCTCATGCTCCCTGATGCACACATCAGGGAAAGCGTTACGATCCACGGCGGCACCTTTCTAAGAGCTCAAGAAACCATCAAACACAAGGCTTTTACATTCAACGCCAAAACGACAAGCATCGACACAATCGAATTTGATCTTCAGACCCATCTCAACGCTTTGGATCCGGAAGATCTGTCCTCTTTTGACAATCAACTCAATGAGGCGTGCAAAATGTTGCCGATTAGAGTGACACAGCGCTAATGAACCTGGGCTTCGATAGATGTCTACCACCCAGTTGCATCCTTCTTGGATGTATACCTGAGTTTGTAGTACGGCTTGCTGGGCACTTCGATTCGATCGATGTGCGGCGACAATTAGGATTGCCTTATCTGGGCGTTATACGATCTGGCAAATTAGGCAACCTTGAAATTCTCAGAGATGTCAATTTCCAGGCAAGTGGATTTTCTCGTCTTCTCTTTAGCCAGAACTTGCAGCGGTACAGCATTGTAAAGATCTCGGAATTCAGTGGCCTTTGCGCGCAGATGACTTAATACGTGTAGGCGAATACAAAATTCTGTCGATGGAGTGAGTTGTCTTTTTCCATTTTCCCATTGAATGACTGCGGCATGAGTAACTCCAAAAATACGCCCGAAGTTGGCCGTTGTCAAAGCAAGAAACTTGCGAATGAATTGCAATTCGTGTTTCGTAAGTCTTCCCGATTTAAAAGCCAAAGCACGCAATACGACCAATTGTAATCGAGTCATATCAATATCGATCACCCATTCGCCAAAGACCTTTCTCATCGGAGTATTGACGAGGGTGATAGGAAATCCAAGTCCCTCATAAATGAATGTTTTGACTTTATGTTCGCTGTTTTTCATTTTTTGTTTTTCCTTGGCAATCGTATCGCAGTGATAATTATCATGTCTTTCTCAAAAGCGAGGATGACTCGCACATCTTCTCCGTCAACAGCTTTCCCTCTGATTGCGTAATTCCATGTTTGGAATTTATTGTTGAACAGGGTTTTCTCTTTTTCGTGAAAACCATTGCGTAAAACCTCCATTATATCTGGCAATTTTAGCGATCGCAGTTTTTGTCGGCTGATCGCATGTTCAGTCACCCTATATTTCCTGCTTTCGACATGATCTCGAATTTTTTCTAATAAATTTTCAATCCATTCAGTTGACAAGATGCTATAGCCTTCTTTTTTTTGGATTGTAACAAAGTAACGTTTTCCAAGCAATACAATGCTGTAGCGTGCCATTCCTGTTGTACTCGCTTCCTTCGGAAGACAGACACAACTCCGAAAAGACGGCCAAAAAGATCGATGCGAAAGTGCGCCAGCTGATTGACGCCGCACGTCAGCGCGCCCGCGAGATCATCGAATTTAGTCTCCGAAGCGAGCTTTGCAACTGGCTCGCCATTAAAAGTTGTCAAAAGCAATCCATTTCGTGTACACCAATAGGATATGATCATTCTTGGCATTGATCCCGGCACGCAAGTGACGGGCTACGGACTCATTCAAAAAGACGCACCGCGCCTCATTGCGCTGGATTACGGATGCATTCGTCCGCCCGCCGCTCTGCCTCTGTGCGAGCGCTATCGCATCATCTACGAAAGCCTATCGATCCTCATCGACAAACACCGGCCGGATGCGATGGCCATTGAATCGCAATTCATCTTGAAAAATCCCCAGAGCGCGATCAAACTGGGCATGGCGAAAGGAATGGCGATTTTGGCCGCGACGCAGCGAGGAGTGCCGATTTTTGAATACGCCCCGACAAGAGCCAAGCGCGCTGTCGTCGGCCATGGTCATGCCAGCAAATGGCAAGTGCAGAAAATGATCCAGACGATTTTGCGCCTGCCATCCGTACCGGAGCCGGAAGACGCCGCTGACGCTCTTTCGCTCGCCATCTGCCACGCTCAAACAAAGGACTTCACATCATGTATGAATCAATTCGGGGCACGCTCAAGGACAAAACGCCGCATCAAACCATCGTTGAATGCAACGGGATCGGCTACCGCCTCGCAACTCCTCTAAGCACTTATACTCGGCTACCGTCTCTGGAATCGAGCGTGACGCTCTATCTATCCCAGGTCATCCGCGAAGACGCGCATACCCTCTATGCCTTTGACCAAAAAGAGGAACGCGATCTGTTTGAAATCCTTTTGTCTATTTCCGGCATCGGCCCCAAAACGGCCGCGGGTATCATCGGCCATATGGAGGTCAGCACCTTTCAGCGTGCAATCGCTTCTTCCGATATCCGCCTGCTCAGTAAAATGCCCGGCATCGGCAAAAAGACCGCCGAGCGCCTCGTCATCGAAATGCGCGATAAATTCAAAGGCAAAAGTAAAGCGGCTTTACTTCCCATCCCGATTGGCGCTACCGGCGGTATCACGGGCGATGCGATGAACGCTCTCGTCAATCTGGGGTATAATGCTCTGGATGCCAACCTGGCTGTCCAGGAGGCCGTCAAAACCAATCCCGGCGAACAGGACCTCGGCCGCCTCATTACCGCTGCCTTGCAAAATCTTTAAAGATGTCATAGGTCCGGTTTTGTGCTATTATTTGTGCAGACTTGCGAAACCATTATGCATCTGCCAGATTATCAGCAACCTGCTACCATTGCCGCGATAGCGACTGCACCCGGAACGGGAGCGATCGCCATTTTGCGCATTTCCGGGCCTGATTCCATCGCCATCGCTCAAAAAATTTTTACCGGTCCTGTGGATCAATATGCGAGCCATTCGGCCCATGCGGGGCATATTCTAGCCCATGATGGATCGATCATCGACCATGTTTTGCTGATTCCTTTCCGCGCCCCGCGATCCTATACCGGCCACGATACCGTCGAAATCCATTGCCACGGCGGATCGTTCATCGCCCGACAAATCCTGACTCGCATCCTGGAAGTAGGCGCGCGGCCGGCCTTGCCGGGCGAATTTACACTGCAAGCGTTTCTCAACGGAAAACTGGATCTGGCGCAAGCGGAAGCGGTGCAAATGCTCATCGCATCCAAAAGCGAACTGGCGCGGCAATCGGCCTGTCAGCAGCTAGACGGCGCACTGTCGGCCCACATCCAATCGTTTCAAAAAGAGCTGACGCGCATTGCCGCCATTCTTGAAGCGTGGGTGGATTTTCCGGAAGAAGGGCTGGAATTTACTACGCTGGATGAACTGTTGCTGGATCTGGAAAAAGTCCTTGAATCCATGCGCCGCCTGCATCGCACTTTTCATGACGGCAAAGCCATCCATTCCGATTTGTCGCTATGTCTCATCGGCTCGCCCAATGTGGGCAAATCTTCTCTCATGAACGCCCTGCTCGGAAAAGATCGCGCCATCGTGACGGAAATTCCCGGAACAACGCGCGACTCACTGGAAGAAGAGCTCAAAATTCATGGAATGCATTTCCGGCTGATCGATACAGCCGGCATCCGCGAGACGGATGAGATGATCGAACAGGAAGGCGTCCGGCGCTCGCGCCAAGCGATGCAGCAATCCGATTTAATCCTGCTCATTCTCGATGCCAGCCGCCCCATGGCGCCGAATGACACCGAGCTACTCAAACTGACCCCGCCTGAATCGACGATCATTGTCTGGAATAAAACGGACCTCGCCCTTCCCTCGACCGCTATTGACAGGGAGCCGGCCGTTTTAATCTCCGCCAAGAACAATCAGGGCATCGATGCATTGAAAGAGGCGATTCAACGTAAAATCTGGAAAAACGGCCCGCCATCGAAAGAAGAGGTTGTCATCGCTTCGCTGCGCCATTTTCAGGCGATCGAACGAGCCATCGAATCGGCTGAATCAGCTTCTGCTGCCATCAAAGAAAACCGCTCTCCGGAATTCGCTGCATTCGACATGCGCACCTGTCTCAACCATCTTGGCACTATTATCGGAACGAATGTCTCAGAAGATATTCTGAACTCTATCTTTTCACAATTTTGCGTGGGCAAGTGAAAATAGACCGCATATTGGCCATTCTCGATGAATATGTCCCCGATCCACAGATTCCCCTGCATTTTTCCGATCCGTTTACTCTTCTCATCGCTGTGATTTTGTCCGCACAGTGCACGGACGAGCGCGTCAATCGGATCACAACAATACTCTTCGAGCGGGCGCATACGCCTCGGCAAATGGCCGATCTGGATCCCCAGAAAATCGAAGCCATCATCCGCCCCTGCGGACTGGCTCCCACAAAATCCCGCGCCATCTCCCAACTATCGCGCGATCTGATTGAACATCACAACGGTCAAGTACCCGAAACACTGGAAGAGCTGGAAAAACTGCCCGGCGTCGGCCATAAGACAGCTTCCGTCGTTCTCATTCACGCTTTTCACAAAACAGCACTCCCCGTCGATACCCACATCCATCGCTGCGCAAAGCGTTGGGGGCTCAGCTCGGGAAAATCGGTGAAACAAACAGAACGGGATCTGAAAGCGGCTTTTCCCAAAAGCCACTGGGCGCGGATACATTTACAGATGATCCTTTTCGCCCGGAAATACTGCACGGCCCGAGGCCACCACCCGGCCCAGTGCCCCATGTGCCGGGAACTTCAATGTCTGTAATGAATTGTTTTTTAACCACCTACACAACCATAATAAGTGAATTTAAATTAAGTGTTTACGTGTAATACAAAATATGTAATTATAAAGATTAAGGCTGGTGATTATATGAACAGACTATATCTATTAATGTCTTGTTTATTTGCAACATTTAGTCCAGGTTTAATCATGTCATCTCAACGCGTCACCAAAGCTCAAGAATTAACTAGAGACAGCGCACAAATATCACAGGACAAAAACAACAATTACTCGTTTTATATTATTACAGACGGCCTATCAACGGAAGAGATTGAACAAAAACTCCGTAGTGTTGCTTCTCGACTCGCACAGGAGAAAGGATGTTCATCCTATGTCATTGTATCTGAGGAAAAAGTTCATGTAATCGCAGGTAAAACAGACTGGCCCAATGGCTATGAATTCCCGCAAAATCTCTATGAAGAAGTAATCATCCAACGCAATTTGGACAATTACCGTATGCGGGAAAATACTCCGGCTGATTACGACCTTCGCAATGCAAATCTATACAAAATTAAACTGATAAAGGATTAGGATCAATTCTCAAGATGTACATGATAATCCTCGCCGGCCAGTTCGGAAATGTTCGTGAAGTATAGCATCGAGTGCAATTGCCCCGATCGACTACCTGTTATATTCCACAAGCAATTGGGACACACGGAGATCCTTCCATAATTCGACTGATCGCCAATGACTTGCGTTATACTTGCCGCATTGATGATTGCAGAAAAACCGGATGCTTGATGATTTACAAAATCAATTTCTACGAAAGAGCCATAGTTCTGATAGTTTAAACGACTGGTTCCAGTCAGGCCAAAATCAACTGTCCCCGTAATAGCCCCGCCATTCATCATATTGAATGTGTTGCAGCCGTCTCCAGCAATGATCTGTGTTTTTACATCGGCGCCGCTGTCAATGTTGAATGTATTCGATCCACCGCCGGCCATTCGATCGACAAATCCTGAATTCAGGTTGAAAATGTTGTTTCCGGCGCCGCCGATGATGTCCGAATCACTCTCAGAACTGATGTTAAATGTGTTTTCCTTGGAGCCGCCCTTCAATCTGAAAAAATGGGAACAGGAGATCTGTTTGTTGTCATAGTTAATCTGGTTTAATCCTTCCTGATTCATTTCCCAAACAGCCATCTGATTGGGCCCTGTGAGTACATTGTCCTGTGATGGACAGGCAATCACTTTTCCTACATTGGACCATGTACCTCCGATGCCAGTCACCTGATTTTGCTCCAAATCACAAATCACAGCAGATGAAAAAGAAGTAAAATCCAATGTCAGCTGAGTTGTTCCCGTTCCATCCAAATGACCCGAAATCCCTCCTGCAGGAAAAAACTGAAAACGATCCTGTGCCCCATGCCCTTTTAGATCAGAGAAATTGGAAAAAACGATCGTGTCATTGATCACACCGGCGTTTGGCCCATCCAATTTCCAGATATTGCTTCCATTCGGACCCGCAAGACATCCAAATTGTGTTGCATCTCCGACGATCTGATTGAAATTGCGAATGGTCATCCCTGCGCTGGTCGCTCTGGATTGGAGGTCAACCTCGACATAACCATGATAGTTGCTGAAATTCAATTCTTTGGCGCCCCCATCGCTCGCATCGAATAAAGCGCTTAACCGAACCTGATCAAATAAGAAAAATCGATCGTTCAGACTCCCTCCGGTGATGGAATCCACTGCGGCTCCGGGATAAATATTGTAAGTGTTGTTTCCCTGACCGCGAATGATCGATATTGCAGAGGCGAGATTGAAGGTATTGGTTCCCCATCCGCCCCAAAGAATGGAAAAATGGGAAAACAGGGTTGTTTGATTGTCGATGACCTCACCGCTCCAGGCTCCATTGATATTCCAGGTTGTGTTCAGGTCTGATCCAAGAATTGTATTATCAAATTGGGCAGATGCGCGAATGTGAGAGATATGAGCCATCGAGCTGTTTACACCCGTGATGACCCTGTTTTGCAGATCCAGCGTTATCGGACGGCCATAATTCGAATAGTCCAGAATATTTTGTTGTCCCGCAACACCTTCAATGGTCCTTAGACGAGCGCCTGGATTAAAATAAATGACATTGGCCGACTGACCGCAGGAAATATGATCAATATTTGAAAAACGCCATTGATTCACACTTCCTGAATGATTTCCCGTGATCTCCCAGCGGCTTTCTTCGTCTTTTCCGATCAGCGTGCCCCCATTTTTTTGATCTCCAACAATCTCAAAGATATTGGAACAGGTTTGCCCAATGCCGGTCGCTGTCGAATTTTGTAAATCCACGGTGATGGCCGATTGATAATTCTCATAATTTAAAACGGTATAGCCGCCTTGCCCAATGACGGATCCTGCAATCTGAGCGCCATTTTCGAAAATCAGCTGGTCCTTCCTTCCTTTCGATATGACTTGCCTTGTCACATCTCCCTTTTGGAAGTAAAAATTGTTCGTGCCTAACCCGCCAGTAAAAGATTGGATCGAGCCTCCGTCCCGAAAATAGATATCGTTTTGCCTATCGCCCGCTTCCACATTATTGACCTGGAAAAGCTCCACGAAATTGGATCCGAGCCATGTGGCGCCTGATGTTCGATGAATTTCCCATCGCGAATCGACATGGGAGCCTTTGACCGTTGTCTGACGGGTATCTCCATTGCCAATGACCTGATTGATATTGGAAAAGGTACCAGAAAATCCAGTGGCTCTCATTGTGGAAAAATCAACGAACACATCGAGTTCATAGGAAGAATAGTCCAAAACATTGGTTCCTCGAGCTCCCCCGCTGATATTTCCCTGGATGGAATGGGCGTGGGTAAAAATAAAGGTTTCCTCCATTCCCTGTCCCTGGATTTTTTCTTCGACCTCGCCGCCATTGATATAATATTGGTTTTTACCCAGGCCTCCCTCGACGATCCTGATCATTCCCCCCGGGTTTAACTGAACGGTGTCATTGCCATCGCCGGCGATCAGATGGTCAAAATTCGAAAAGAAAATATTCCCATTGATTGCGCCGCTATGAGCGCCATCGATCAGCCAGGTATTGGCCTCATTATTTCCCTTGAGCGATCCCCGATAGAGACTGTTTCCCACAAACCGTTGGATATTCGAAAAACCGCCGAGGATCCCCGGTCCCGAAAAAAGACCTAAATCAATATCGACCGGTCCCTGATAATTTTGAAAATTCAGCTCATTGTCCGGACCATTTCCAATAATGGTTCCTTGTAAATGTGCGCCATCGCAAAAGTAATAAATATTGGACAGCGAGCCTCCCTCTACATAATCGAGTACATCTGCCTGGGCATGAAAATGATAGACATTGTTTTTCCCGCCGGAAATTTGACCCATGGCTCCGTTGATATGGAAAGTATTTTCATCGTTTTTTGTCCCGAGAGCAGAAATCTGGGAAAAGGCAATTTCGTTTCCATTGATGTTTCCGGAAAAATCGCTGTCAACCGTGCACTCTGCGGCATCATCGGGAATGATGATTCGGCCAAAATGGGACGCATCTCCCGCCACAGAATTGATACGATAAATCCCGCCGCCAATGCCGGTCGCCGTCCCGGATGAAAAATCCACCTCGATGGCGGATCCGTAATTCTGGTAGTTGAGTTCATTGACCCCCAACCCGCCATCAATGGATCCGGTGATGGAGCCGCCCTTGCTCAAATAAAAATAATCATTTGCATTCGCGCTTCGAATCGAATGTGTAACATCGCCGCTCGACAAATAAAAAGTGTTCGATCCTTCCGAGCAGAAAATATCACAAACAACGCCCCCATCGATCTGAAAGACATTTTCCCCTCCGTTGGCGTTCATGACGCTCACCATTCCGCCTGCTATTTCCAGTTTGGAAGATCCCTGGATTTCGATGTCGAGGATCTGGCCTCCCCTCATGATCACGCTGCTGCCGCTCTTTAGCATGAGTTGATCTACCTGGCCTGTAATGGAAAAACAATCTCCTGTAAAACCTTCAATGATATTGATATTGGCAAAGCCGATTAATCCCAACCGGCCGCTATTTACACCGGAAATATCCCATGAAGAGCTGAAATTGTTATTGCGCAAGGTTTTGATGGTATCAGGAGAAATCGCGCCGCCATCAATGAAGAAATTGCATGCAAACGGATCGCAGGAAATATTGAACTGATTGCTTTGATCTCCTCCCTGAATCAGCACTCTCGATCCGTAAATGGGATAGGCAATCGTCATGCTTCCATCATAGCCATTTCCAATGGAGCAGGAAATCGTATTATTACCTGCGTTGATAACGGCATTGATATCGATTTCCCGGGCAGAAACAGTTAACGACTGATGATTATAAGAAGGAAGACCGTTATCGATCGAAGCATCAAAGGAAATTTTTCTGTCGGCAGAAAGAGTCAACGTGTTGTTGGCCGACCATACAATATCATTGAGGACGTAAATATCCTTGTCAAATCCCTGTTTTACCGAAATCGAAACATGGCCCCCGGCCAATGCCCGGTTCAATTTTTGTACCTGAATGACTGAAGCATCCGGAAATAAATGGGGGAGAGGAAGATCCGCTACAATGGCCGTTTGGGAAGAAACCAATTGCACATTTCCTGCATGTCCAACGCTAGCCCGGGTATCGACATCGCCATTAAATACCAGGCTAAATCCTGTAATGTCCACGGATCCGCCATCGCCTCGTGTCAAACCACCATGACAATGAGCCTGACCCAAAAATTGAGCATCTGCATCCGAATCAATGATGATCCTGCCGCCGTTGCCGGTTTCTGTGGATGAGGCATCCAGCACCGTGCCGGCACCAATCGATATGGATTGAGTCAAACCCGTCGAGCCGATGCGAATCGAGCCGCCGTCCTGAGCATGGGAAACATTGATTTGCACTTGTCCGTCAATGTTGATATCAGAGCCCACCACTTCGATTTTTCCCCCGCATAAATCGTTGTGGGCAGACATTTGGCTGTTCTGGATGGAGATGGAACCGGTCTGAGTCGTTAAAAAAATCTCTCCGCCATCCTGCACAATCGCTGTCGCATCGATTTTTCCGGCCTGATTGATGGCCAGCTCAAAAAGATTGCCATCTGCCTTCATCTCAATCTGGGATCCAATGATCGGCCCTAAAACATTTAATCCGATCGCATGTTTGGATGGGGAACGGGCCGAGGGGATGATATATAATGAGATTGCCTCCGCGGGTCTAATCATAATCGTTTCACCAGCACCGAGCCCTACTTTACCGGAGGCAGTGATTGTTCCCTGATGATTCAGGTTGTTGGACAACAAATAGACATCGCCTTGAGATGCAATTGTGCCAAAATTGGCAATCGGGTTTTGTTCTTCTCCGGAAAAGAAGAAATTTCTCCCCAGAAAATCGGCATCGGTCAAATCCAGCGTCGCAGCCACCAGGGAGCCCACATTGATTTGCGCTTTTTCACCGATCAGGATGCCATTTGGATTAATGAGAAAAAGCGCGCCATTGGATGAAAGCGATCCCAGAATCCGACTCGATTCCGGCCCGATGATCCGATTCAAAACATAAGAGCTGAGAGACGGCTGGATAAACGTGACTGTTTCACCGCAATCGATGCCAAAATGATCCCAATGGATGATCAGATCATCCGAACAAAAGATTTCCAGAGCATTGGGCGTTTGGGTGATTTCTGCCGTGCCATTGACAATCGTCGGCCCCTCCGGATGGGCCAAAAGAGAGGAGCTCAAAAGCAATCCGGCAATGATTTTTTTCATTAAAAATCTTTCGATGGCAATATCTGCATTTCTTCACATCGGTTTTTAGATTCATTGAAATAATCACAACTCGCATTGAGATCGCTTAAGAAATCGAAGAACAAACCAAAGGGCTTATGAAACATCTCATAATCAGGCTCGAAAATAGATGGGTCGATTTGAAGAATCACAGTCGGCGTAGGAGCAGGCGGTACAGGTGGAACGGGCGGTACGTTGGAGTTTTTGTAAAAGAAAGTAAAATATGGTGCATTTGGATTCACGTAACTATTGGGATAGTAGGTTCCCCAAACTTCTTGAGCCGTGTCCACAAATTCAGTGCCCGGGGTAAACGACTGCCCATTGATCCGTGCATAAGCACCGGGTATATTATCGATGGTATTTAAAGACTGCATGGATGTGAAAATTCGAATCGGGGCCGCATTGCCGCTCGTTGATATCGAATCATGGTACGCCTCATGGATAGCGCCCATGCCACTTTGAGGAAATGTTGGGAACATATTATCCACAACAATGGTAATCGGTTGGCCAGCTGCCGCATTTTGGATCCGGGAAATGGGATTCATCATCAGTTTTTGACCGACGATGATGGTCATCGCCCCCGTGCCGCTTCCTGCATTATTTCTGATATATGCATAACCGTCATTGGAAGCAAAGGACGACACGCAAGACCCTTGCATGAATAAGTCATTGCCCACCGTAATCGACGTGGTATTTTCAGTCTGGATATATGATTTATACGGGGGTAGGGCGGCATTCGTCAGAGTCATGGAACCTGTGACAGTCAAACTCAACGTATCGATCGCCAATAACGCAGCCGTACTGGCTTCTCCCATTAAATAAAAATTGCGGCCCACGATAATATCTGTCGTTCGGCCCAAGGAAGGTGCCTGGCCGGAAGAAATATAACATGATTCGCCCAATCGGGTCAGGAAAGAAAAATCATGGCCGGTTCTGATATATAGATTCGTTTTTGTATTCGCAGTTGTCGCGCCGCCGGCATACTCGGCCCATACTCCAATCAGAGCTTTGTTTTCTTGCGCTGTCGTCGTTCCGCCAAGACAGGTAAAATCATCTCCGACATCCACGCTCACTAAAGAAAGATCCATCGAAGTCGTATTATCAAAACCAAACCCAAACGAGCTGTATGCTCCAATAAATGCCGCGCCGCCGGCAGCCTGCGCGATCACAAAAGCCGATTCCAGAACCTTCACGTCGACAGAACCGGTAATACTGCCTCCGATTGCACCCAAAGCTGAATATCGAATCTTATGGCCAATACCTGCATATGCCTCGCCGGTTGCTGTTAGTGCAGTCCTTCCGACAATCTCTAAATCCTGGCACTGGAGATAAATATTTCCGTCGATCGAAATGTTTCCACCGGCACCGACCGACGAAGCGCCGTGGCCGATCAGCGCTGTCGCCTGATCTTGAACACCGCCGTCAATATCTACCGCTCCGGATACCATGATGCGAGAGCCTGGCGTGACCCCCCGAATGTCTCCCTGCAAGCCCACAACGGTGAGCGGATCCAATATGAAGTGACCGATATGCGCTGCGCCCTCCGTGCCGCTCGTTGGCGTAGTCGGATCGCCGTCATTGGCTTCCACAGTAATGGATGTACAAGGACTAATGATAATATCTCCCGTGCGATTTCCCACAGCCGGAGCCCCTCCTCCGTGACCAATCAAGGCATAACATCGGGCATTAGCCGTTAGCGACAGCCCTCCTCGTACATGGATTTCATTGGGAACATTCAGATAAATATCAGAGACTGTATTGGGTAGGTCAAATCCGATTTGAGCAAAAGACCCCACACCAGCGAGAGCCGTATTACCATACACATGTAAACTGTTCGCTGAATTAATGGTTACATTACCGTTCAATACTCCGACTTGAGCGCTCAAGGTAGCCACCGTCGATTCAACTGTAATATCTCCACTGAGCGCATTGAGTGTAATCGATCCAATGGCCGTGTCCACGATGCGTCGATTGACTGTAATGGCCGGTGAAGTGATTGTTAAATTGGTATTTTGATCGGTCATTGTCAACGTGGAAGGAAATATTTGCGCAACCTGGGTCGTAATGGAAGCGGCTGTGGCAGTGAGGATATTAATGAACTGAGTGGCGCCTAAAAACGTAATGCTATAGGGATTGATATTTAAATTGGTCACACCGGTAAAAAGAATTCCGGGAACTGCAGCAGAGGCGCCCGGATTCAATAAGGATAAAACTTGAGCGCTCGTTGGAACCGCTGGAGACGGAGCATATAAATTCACTGTATTAAACCCGGTAAATGTCATTGCTGATACGCCGGTCCCGTTAATGATGAGATTCCTGACGGGCAAGATGTTAAAAATAGTGGCCGGACCGCCCGTCAATCCAAAATTACCCGTTCCCGTTCCGCCAAGGGTAATGTCTGAACCGGCATTGACTGTTGACATGGAGATCGAAGTTGGATTGCCATAAGTCACCGTTCTGTTAAAAGCTGTCGCTCCCTGTCCGATGGAGATGCCATTGTTACCCCGATATTCAATCGCAGAAACACCGGTAAAGACCTTGCCGCCGGTCCCTAAGGGAGTTGCCTGGATGAGATTCGCCGCATAACACTTGACCGATGCAAATGTTGCAAAAGTAAGCGCACCCGTTCCTAAATTATACCTGATGTCATTGCCGGCTGTCGCAGTTAGCACGGTCAAAGGATTGCCTGTCAGGGTGATCGCTCCGCCTACGTTATTGTAAAATTGGACATCCCCAACAGTCGTCGTCATATTCACAGCAGTCGCTGTGGTAAAGGTCATGGCAACAGTATTTGATCCGCCGGAACCAATGTTGATTCCAATCAAGGCGTTTAAATCCACTCGTGACACAGCGGTAAAATTTATTGCCTGACCGGTGGCGACGGCATTTGTATAAATACTTCCGACAGGAGCAGTAAAATTCGTTCGGCTGAAGGGGTTAAACACAATTGCGCCCGTACCGTTCGAACTAAAAAGAATATTCTGTCCGGCAGATGCATTGAGGATCGTAGACGATCCTGCCGCAAGCGTTGTCGCACCGGTCGTCGAAGCGGCATGCCCAAAAATGATATCGGCTGTAAGGCCAGTCGTTGTGATATTAACTGTCGTCGGTGTGCCAAAAGTAATGGTTTTCGTGCCGGTCGTGTTACTCGAGCCGAGTGTGATGCCGGCGGAAAGGCCAGAGGTTGTGACGCTGACAGGCCCATTTCCCGTGGTGCCAAAAGTCAGGGAGTAAGCGCCGCTTGTAGCGGTAGCTGCTGTATTGCCGAGATTGATTACCGCAGATGGTCCACTTGTGCTCAAGGTCGCAGACGCAGTGGTGCCAAAAGTCATGGAATAAGTGGCGGTTGTTGCACCGGAGAGCGCAAGATGGCCGAGATTGATTGCCGCAGATGATCCGCCTGTGCTCAAGATCGCAGACGTAGTGGCTCCAAAATTCAGGGAATAAGTGCCGGTGGTCACTGCTGCATTGCCCAGATTGATACTGGCGGCGGTAGCGCCGGAGGTTGTGACACTGACAGTCGCAGGAGTGCCAAAAATCAGGGAGTAAGCGCCGCTTGTTGTACCCGATGCCAAAAGGTGGCCGAGAGTGATTGCCGCAGATGCTCCCGTTGTGCTCAGGTTAACAGACGCTGTCGCTCCCATTGTGATAGAAGTAGCGGCTGTCGTTGATGCCGCTGAATTTCCTAAAGTAATTCCTCCCGCTCCCGTGGTAGACATGCCTACTGTCGTTGGCGTTCCCAGATCGATGGTTGTTCCGAAAGTTCCTGTTCCACCCAATGCAATGCCTGTAGCTCCTGCGGCAGAAAACAAAAATGTAGGGGTTCCGCCGGAAAAAGTAATCGTTTGTGCGGCACTAATCCCGCTATTGATGATATCTCCCGTGACGGCACTGAATACAAAGGAGCCAAAATTGGTAAACGTCATGGCTCCGGTGCCTGCCGTGATAAACGAAATATTCCGTTTGGCTGATGCAGTGAAGATGGTGGAAGATCCCCCTGACAGCGTTGTCGCGCCGGTCGTAGAAACAGCATTGCCGAAAATGATATCAGCTGTAGCGCCATTCGTTGTGATATTAACTGCTGTCGGCGTGCCAAAAGTAATTGTTTTCGTGGCAGTTGTAGCATTCGAGCCAAGGGTAATATTTGCTGAAGCGCCAGAAGTTGTGATGCCAACTGTCGTTGGTGTGCCAAAATTAAGCGAATAAGCGCCGCTCGTCGTGGCAGCTGTATGACCCAGGTTAATACTTGCTGATGTTCCTCCACCGGCGTTAGTCGTACTCAAGGTGACAGATCCTGTCGCTCCCATCGTAATGGATGTAGCGGCTGTCGTCGCCACCGCTGAATTTCCGAGAGTAATTCCTCCAGCGCCTGTGGTGGACATGCTCACGGTCGTTGGCGTACCCAGATTGATCGTCGTTCCGAGAGTTGTTGCGCCACCGAGAGCAATACCGATTGCCCCTGCGGCAGAAAACGCAAATGTCGGAGTCCCGCCAGAAAAAGTGATTGTTTGCGCGGCCGTGATGCCGGTATTCGTAATGTTTCCTGTAGTCGCTGTCAAGTTCACCGTTTTCGCATTGGTGCAGGTAAACGATGGTGTCAAAATACTGATATGACGGGTTGCATTAAAAATAAGTTCTCCATTGCCACCCGCAGGGAACGTAATCGCTACGCTCGTTGTTGCTGCGGGAATTAAAATATCCCGATCTGCATTCAATGTTAAAGTATAGCCGGCTCCGGTCATTGTCAGTGCAATGGCCATGACGCCCGTACCAAACTGGATATCCCCCGCATTCGCACCCCCCAATGCACCAGCTGCTGTGCTGATGATCACATTTCCACCAATCAATGCCGTTTGCAAATCCCCTTGATTAAAAATATTCGTGGCTAATTCGGGAGTGGGGTTGGTCGGCGGATTAAAAGTGACCGGAATGGTCGCATTGTAACCCGGACTCGTTGCTGCAGTCGAAATGATAATATAGGAAGGGTCGAGCAATAATGTTCCGGCATGGCCATTCATTGCAGTTGTTCGGGTAAATCCGCGGTAATTCAATTCCCCCAAACCTGACACTTCCACAAAACCGCCATCTCCCTGTACAGCCCCGCCTTGAGAATAAACAGTTCCGTAAAAAGAGGTTATGCCATCCGCCCAGAGAACGACATCTCCGCCGTTACCACTCTCTTGGGAACTGGCATCGATCACCACATCTTTCCCTGCAAAATTCAATTGGGCGTTGAGGAGCTGGGGATCTTTGCCTTGCTTACCGCCTCCGACAAAAACGTTGCCGCCATTATGGATGTTCGACACATCGATGGATGCCTGATTTTGTAAAACGACCTCCTTGCCTAAAACTTTCACCTGGCCGCCGTCGTTTCCTTTTTTGGCCACAATCGTGCCATTATCCACATCTACCCTGCCGTTAGATGCGACGAGGTAGACATCGCCGCCGCGATTTTCGAGGGAGACGGCCTCAATTTGCCCCGTGTGTTTGATGGCCAGCGCGTAGCTGTTAGAGGTTTTGATCTCCGTTTGCAGGGATTGGATGAGCCCTGAATTGCTCACTCCAAAAGTTTCCGGATCGCTGTTTTCCAGATCCGGCATGATATACAGGGATTCTGTTTCCTGGGGCTTGATCAAAACATTGACGCCGGCTCCTATTGAAACCTTTCCATTCTCCGAGACAATGTTCCCCTGATTATCGACTGTCTTCGCAATCAGATACACATCTCCCATGGACTCAATTTGCCCCTGGTTGACGATCGAGGCTTTGGAATCGGAAAATAGCGGCAAGTCTTTGTGCTGAAGAAAATCGTCGTCTTTGATGTTCAAAGTCGAGGCCAAGAGGGACCCAACGTCGATCTTCGCCCTTTCGCCAATCAAAATCCCGTTGGGATTGATGAGAAACAGAGCGCCATTGGAAGAAAGCGCGCCGAGTATATGACTCGGATCGAGGCCCGTGACCCGATTTAATACAAAGGAGTTTTGCGACGGCTGAATAAACGTGACCTTTTCGTCAACATCGATACCAAAATTTTGCCAATTGATGATCAAATCATCAGAACATGAAATTTCCAGAGCGTTTTGCTTTTGGATCAATTCTGCTGCCCCATGGGCAATGGTCGGCCCGATAGGGTTTGCCGAAAGAGCGCCGCTCAAAAGTAATCCAGCAAGAGCCAGTTGCAAAGCTCCACGACTGCGAAAAATCGATGATTTTGGCGTGTCTTGCGAGAACAGGCGAAGCCTGTTCGAACTGCGCCGACGGCGGCTTGTCCAAGAGGACAAGCGAGTAGGCGCAGTCGGAAGATACGCCAAAAGGGCGATTTTTCGCGTCGAAGAGTTTTGCAACCGGCTCGCAATTTTTTTCATGTTTTAAAAGCTTCCTACTAAACCGAAGTGAATTTTCTGAACATTTTCATTCTGGTCAAATTCGGTTCTATGAAGTTTGAATCCACAATCAAAACGAAACACCAGGTAATTCGACAAGTTATAACGCAGTCCCGGACCTGTACCGATCAAATATTGCAAATTTTTTACATTTGGCGCCGGATGAACATCCCATCCCATACCAGTATCTAAAAATAGTAAAAACTGTAACCTGTTCTTCAATCGCTTAATAAAATTAAACGATGGCAATCTCAGTTCAATATTTGTCAGAATCGCATTGTCTCGATAAATCTCATTTTCATCGTAGCCGCGAACGGAATAAAATCCTCCCAAGCCAAATTGCTCCGTAGATATCAGGTTTTGAGATGACAGTTGAGTGCGCAGATTTAAAAATAATTCAAAATTGTGCGGCAAATTAAACAGAGGACTCAGTGTGAAAATTGAATAGATATAACGATTGGTAGCTTGATGTCTTAGCGCGCTGAAATCAGCATTGCTCTGATGAGGCAGTGTTTGACAAGGAGAAAAATAGGCTTCGAGAGATATTGGCACGGTGACAGAGGAAAAGGTCCATTGTCTTGCGTATTTGGCCATGACCTGGGAAATGTTGACAATGTTGCGGATGACCGGCACGCCGAAATATGACATGTTGACATTGGTAATTTTGTAATCATAACCACAGTTAAACTCATGGGTATACTTCCCGAATGCACATAATGGAATAATATATCGAAAGGATGCCTGTCCGCCTTGGCCTACATGTTTTAAATTCGCGATTGTTATTGTTGGCTTGATATGAGAATACCCGCCGTAAATAGTTATAAAATGGCGATAATTAACAGGAAGAGTGTAGGTTGCAGTATGAGAAGGCTTTGTTGCACAATTCCCAGCAAGCGATGAGTGTTTTCTAATCGCTGCCTGAATTAAATCGTCACTTTGTAGCTTTTGGGCATTCCAACTTCCGTCATTCGATTGAGTGCATCTAATTTTATCGCCACTTCTGTAGCCTGAGTCCATTCCCTGCGAGCGGTCAGTCGATCCCCCAATACTGTTTTATACCTAAACATCGCCGTTTCTGATAGAGATCTTCGATGATATCCAACCTCTTGTTTCCAGAGAGAGCGACCTTCCTCGCCAAGTTCCTGAATTCGCCGGATTGCTTTGTCTCGCTCTTTCAGAGCTGGGAGCAACCACCTTTTTTGTGGCTTTGCGTTTTTGTCGGGTGGGATAATTTGCCTTCCACCCCTGTCATAAACCGCTTCGCGACAATCAACCGTGTCATAAGCTCCATCGCCGAGAACATCCCCAAGAGGAATGCCTTCAAGCGCTTCCATCATATAGAGCATAGCTTCATCGTCACCTACATTATTTGAGGTCATTGCGCTAACTATTATTTGTCCCGAATCCGCGCACATCCCAATGTGCACTTTACGCCATGTTCTTCGTTTGGAATATCCATGCTTTCGCACTTTCCATTCGCCTTCGCCAAAGACTTTCACTCCGGTCGAATCGAAAATCACATTCAATTTTTCTCCAGGCTTGAGAAGTCGTCTCAATGGAATTTTGAGCCCTTTCGCCCGACGAGAAAAAACTGAATAATGAGGACATATAAGATCGAGTCCCAAGATTTTAATGAGCGATCCGAGGAATCCTTGCAAAGCGCGCAGAGCGGTTCGAAACACGGCTTTGATCAGCAACCCGCATCGAATGGCATCGTCGGAATAGGTGTCCGGTCTTCCAGGTTTTCCTACACGCTCAACTGAATACCACTTGCTAATCGCAGGCTCATCGAACCAAAAAGTGATGCTTCCTCGATTCACCAATGATTGGTTATACTGTCGCCAGTTGCGGATGCGGTACTGGTCTTTCTTCTTGGAGAGAGTCAGATCTTTCTTTGGAGCCATGTCGAGCCTGGTTTTTTTGTTGTGGTAAACAAAAAATTTATAGACTCGTTTGCCTGAAGGCAAGAGGAACTTCATCCGCAGCTATTTACGCAACAACGCCGTATGAGAATAGAATCTTTCAGTATTGAAAGCGCTGGTAAACTGATAGGAAAAAATGTGATCCAGGCCCCAAAGGTTGCCGAGATTTAAACCAGCATAGAAGCGGTTATAATCTGTCGTTCTAATCCCTGTGTTATCTACTCCGGCGTAGACACGATACGTTCTTTTGTCTGAAACCCACAGTTCCAGATCAGTGGTGTTATTTTCAGAGCCGGGCTTAACAATCAGACTGCTGTTTCTGAAAGGATTGCGATTGATCAAACGCACATCTTTTTCCAACTCGGCCGCATCGATTGTTTGTCCGGAGTCGGCATGAATGTATTTTCTGAGAAATCTTTGTTTAAAATGATCATTCCCCTGAATCGAAATCGTCCCAATTCTACTCTCCGTAATGACAAATTTGATCACTCCGTTTGAGATTTTTTGCTCTGGCGTTGTCACGGTGACAAATGGATGACCTTTTCGATGATAAAAATCGATAATCTCCTTTTTAATTGTCGCAATATTATCGTTGGAGATCTCTTGTTGAATAAAAACCTTTAAATCGAGAATAAGCCCTTCTTGAAAAATAATCGGTAAAGACGGACTAACCTGGACACCCGTCAATGATGAATCAACCTCTTCATCGCGCTCGAGCAATACGATGGCATTGATCGTAGGTTTCGAATCGATTGGATTTATGTCCGAGACTTTTTCATCGGGGCATACTTCCGATCCAGCTGCTGCAATCCGATCTTCCTGTTGAAGTGGAAGAACTCCTTCATTGAAAGGAGGAGCTTCTTGGATGCCGAAAGAGGTGGAACAGCTTACATCGCATCCTGAATGATCAGATAGCTTGCTTTGCCCCATCCCTGCAGGGGTGCGATTGTCCTCCACGCTGCCTTCTTTTTGAACTGAATTTTTTTCAAAGCTCTGTGGGTGGATGGACTCTTGTGGCGAAATTTCATCGGTAGACTGCTCAAAATGAACATCCAAAGCAATATTATCTTCAGATCGAGATTCTATAGAATTCGCATCGATCGCAACCGTTTCCTCTGAACGAGAATCAATACAAATCGGTTGCGCAACACTTTCCACATCAGTAGAACTTCCTTCAACTATCTGAACATAAACCATTTCAGAAACATAATCGTCCGAAGTCCGACGACAACAACAGACAATACAAACCAAAAATACTATGAAAACGCTACCGATAAAGCGACAAAACATTTGCTACCTTTATAATTGTGCGTATATCACATATAAAATTTTTGTACATTTTTTTATGGTCCTGACTTTGACACCTGATTTTTACAACTCAACTTGAGATAATTGCGCTCAAAAGAGGGTGGCTCCTGTGTTGTGGATCCCTTTTGGGGATTCGGGTTACATTGGAGAGCTATAGGTTACTCCGTTTAAGGGAGCAACCCTCCAGGGAAATTGCAAGAAGATTTTTGAACGCACTGCTTGCCTAGCGGGAGTTTACAAGTTATTTTGACGATATGATGCAAGATTTTGAGTCGCAATCGATTATATTTTTGAGTGTATTACCCAATCGGCTAAGCACGAAAAAATATAATCGATTGTGGCGCAAAAGATTGCGTCAGATCGCGCAAAATAACTTGTAAACTCCCGCTAGAGTCCCACCCCTTCAGGGGGTCTAGGCAAGTTATTCTATGAGATGCGGTATGCGGCTTTAGCCGCACCGCCTCCAAAAGCTGCGTAAAGAATCTCCTCCTTGAAAGGTGGAGATTCTTCTGTCCATTTACTTTTTTAGCGGAAAATCAATTACATTATTAAGAATCGAATAAAATTGATATTGGATAGATGTTGGAAGATAAAACGCACTATAATTAGAAACCCCATTCAGACAAACGCCCAGCAGCGTTGAATAGAATTGGATAATGGTGGGTGAAGCGGGCACAGCAGGAACGGGAGACGGCGGAGGCGGAACGGGAGCATGGACGATCACGTTGCCAATAAAATTGAGTACATTGGTGAATCCCACTCCCAGATTGGAGGCCGTACCGGAAGAAGCTGTCGTGAGGTAAACGTCTGCGGGAGGAGCGATATAAGCAAAATAATTAAACGTATTTCCCGCGGCAGCCGCTCCTCCGTCGATCGAACCAGTCACGCCTTTTTGGTCGGCGAAGACAAATGAATCATTGGCAGTGCCTCCGACCAGATTGGCGATATTGACGAAGGTCATTCCCGCGACGGTTCCCTGATCCGTATTGGTGATATTCCAGACATTCACGGCATTGGGGCCTTTCAATGTATTCGATCCGGCGCCTCCATCAATGGTTCCGGCCACGGTGAATCCCGGGGTGAAGTCAAATGTATCGGTGCTCGAACCGCCTGTCAGGTTTTGAAACGCGCTGAACGCAACGGTGCCATTGATGTTTCCCGCGTTATTGGCTGTAATCGTCCAGGTATTGGCGCTATTGGCCCCTGTCAAAGTGTTGTTTCCGGCACCGCCGATGTAGGTTTGGATATCGGCGATGCCGCCCGTTCCCGTCGCCGTCCCTGCCGCGAGATTGACAGCGACCGCGCCGAGATAGAGACCATAATCCAGAGTACAGGTTCCTCCGACGCCGCCATCAATTACTCCGGTTACTCCTACGCCATTGCTCAAAATAAAGAGATCGGTTCCAGCCCCTCCCCTGAGGTTTTCTATTCCAGAAAATAAAATATTGCTTGTAGAGATGTCTCCCGCATTGGCGGCTGTCACATGCCATGTGTTGTTTGCTTGAATGTCTGTTAGCCTATCATTCGAGCTTTGTCCAATGATGGTTTGTATCGATGTGAAATTCGTGATGCCCGCTCCCGAATTAATCGATCCTAGAGAAGATCCTGTAACCGTCCAGTCAACTAAGCCTGCTCCGCCAGGCCCCGTGATGATATTTGTACCGCCGCCGCCATCGATGCCCATTCCGCCAATGCCAGTGATGACTCCAGCTATCGTAAAAGTATAGTTATCGTCGACAGCTCCTCCGACAAGCTTTTCCATGCCGCTAAAGGAGATCCCCGATGCGAGAGAGCCTCCATTCGACGCATTAATCGTCCATGTATCACCGCTGTTTAGCCCAGTCAGGGTATCATTCGTGCTGTTTCCGGCAAGTTGTTGAATCGATGTGAAGGTCGTGATGCCGGCTCCCGCATTAATCAATCCGGTAGTAGCTCCTGTAACACTCCACGCCACTGCGGCCGCTCCTCCTGGCCCCGTGATTAT
>Ga0206225_1000008_pt1 | contig 52791 bp, 45 predicted proteins | sample MancosB2_FD_155470 | JGI IMG/M metagenome (GOLD analysis project Ga0206225, IMG submission 155470) | Subsurface sediment microbial communities from Mancos shale, Colorado, United States - Mancos B2 | ecosystem: Environmental > Terrestrial > Deep subsurface > Rock core/Sediment | place: USA...
AACGCTCTGGATTTGCAGAGCATCCAGCGAAAAACCATCGATGGCCAAGTGCTTTATACGCATCATTATTCATCCTATGATCTCTCCGGCAATCTCCTGGGAGAAGAGTTGATTGACAACAGCCGCGCGCGCTTCACCATCGATCCATTGTCGCGTAAAACCAGGATCGATTCCCCGCATTTTGCGCAGGAAGCGGTTGCGTTCGACCGTGCGGGCAATATCATTCGTACACGAACGCAAGGCGATGAAAGCGTCTATTCCTACGACAAGCTCTATCAGCTCACATCGGAGTCGGGGCTTTTTGCTCATGAATACACGAACGATTCGCTCTATAACCGATTGCAGAAAGATCAGGATTGCATCCAGGTCAATGATCTCAACCAGGATGTCACGCATTTTGAATATGACCGAAACGGGAATCCCACTCGCCAAAACGACACGCGCTATACCTACGACGCGCTTGATCGCTTGATTCGCCTCGAATCGCCTCAGCAACGCCAGGATTTTACTTACGATTCCCTGCATCGCTGTCTCACAAAAACGACTTTTCAAAATGGCGAGCTGAAAACGCGGTATTTTATCTATGATGGGCAAAACGAGATTGGTTCATTTGATGAAAGGGCGCAACTTCAGGAGCTGCGCATACTCGGACAGACCTCGCATGCAGAAATCGGCGCAGCGAGTGCCATCGAATTGCAGGGAAGGGCATACGCCCCGATCCACGATCTGCCGGGGAATATCGCCGCTCTCGCACCCCTCGATCACGGCGCTGCGGCCATTTATCGCTACAGTGCGTTTGGAGAGGAGAAGGTCGACGGGATTATTAGTCCTTGGCGATTCTCGTCGAAGAGAAGCGATGCAAGTACAGGTCTGGTTTACTACGGCCGAAGGTACTATATGCCTGTTTATGGACGCTGGCTGACGCCTGATCCCGCGGGCTTTACGGACGGCATGAATCTGTACGCCTTCGTCCATAATGATCCCCTGACGCACTTTGATGAGTATGGATTGTGGCTGGAGCCAAGGCCTCCCGGTACATTCAACAGCTCGCAAGGGTTTCAACTCATGGCCAATTCATGTGTTGATTTGTACAGCAGTCCTCGTGTTTGGGGAGGTGCGCAGGCATTGGGAGGGCTTGTTGCGACCAACATTGGTGTGGGGATGACGGGCACGGCAATTTTAGCACCCTTCGGAGTTCCGCTAACGGCGTATGGCCTTGACCATTACATAGCAGGGATGAACACCGTATTCTCCGGTATACCGAGAGATACTGTCACCACTCAGCTCTTACACAAAACTGGTATATCTCTGAATACAGCGCGCTTAACGGATTGCGGCTTAGGAATCGGTTTAACGGGGGTGGGAGGTGCTATGCGAAACACCACCATGCAGAATGCCTTTGCAGCCTTCCAGGTTCAAACTAATGAAGCATTTCAAATTGCAAAAAATGGTGGAAGAAATGCTGGATTTTTAAAAAACAATCTTAATCGCAATGTCGATGAACTTAAAAAAGGGATTCTAAGCTTTGAGAAACAAATGGCTCATCATAACGATAAAATTTTAGATCCTGCAAAATTTATCAAAAATTGGCAAGAATTAGATCCCAGACAGCAGAAGGCGTTGATTAATAAAAAATGGCCATCTGACATTAAACGCTTGACAGAACAACGAGACATTCTTCAAGGTGTCCTCGAAGAAAACCATTGAGGTTAATGTTATGAAAGACGATAAATTTGAAAATTATATTTTTGATCTTGGTAAATTGATTAAGGAAAAAGCCTTAGAAGCAAAGCGCATTAAAGAGTCATCTTCTAATGATGATAAATACAATATTGGGTATCTTATGGCATTTCATGAAGTAATTGATATTATGAAACAACAGGCGGTTGCTTTTAAAATCAAACAAAAAGATGTTGGATTGGATGACATGGACCCTGATTCAGAGTTGCTGTAAATCGGTTCATTCGATGAGACCCTGCAACTCCAGGAGCTGCGTATCCTCGGATCAACCCCCCATGCGGAAATCGGTGCCGCCATCGCCATCGAGTTGCAAGGAAAGGCCTATGCCATGATCCACGATCTGCCGGGGAATATCGCCGCTCTCGTACCTCTCGATCACGGCCCAGCGGCCATTTATCGCTACAGTGCGTTCGGAGAGGAGAAGGTCGATGGGATTATTAGTCCCTGGCGATTTTCTTCGAAGAGACGCGATGCAGGCACGGGTCTTGTCAGTTATGGCCGAAGGTACTATATGCCGATGTTTGGACGCTGGCTGACGCCCGATCCGGCAAGCATTTGTGTATCATTCTTTTAATGCTCTTAATCCCGGCTTTTGGTCCTCGTGAGCTAGAGTGGCGACGGCATAAAGCGGCCGAGAATCGAGTTTTTCAAATTGGGAATAATTCTGGGCAGAAAAACGAATTCCATAAGGGGTTTTTGTATGTTGGGCGAGGAATAGGTGCATGCTCTTCAACGTTCCTGCGTGGCCGCTTTTGACTTCTATTGGAATGATCATCTGCTCCTTTTCATGAAGATAATCGATTTCGGCAGAGCTGCTTTTTTCTGCGCGCCTCCAAAAAAAGAGATTGGATTCTCGAAGGGGATGAGAATAAGCGAGCAGCTCCTGACCCACAAATGCCTCTGTGATTGCCCCTCGATTTACAAACTCGATTCCAGGTTGCAAAAACCAGGTTGAAAGATCAAAACGCAACAGTGCTTGCGAAAGAGCGACATCGACAAGAATAATTTTAAACCATTCCAGATTGATTTCTGCACCGAGAGGAATTCCATTTCCGGCGCTATGATAAATTCTATGGATTACATTCGCCTTGCATAAGAGGTCTAGACAGGGGGCTAGCTCTCTTTTCCGGTACTCTCCATGAATGTTTTTATATTGAAACTGCTCCCCGATGAAATGAGGAATTTGGCGAAAGAGGGCTTCTACATATTGAATTTGATGTTTGGCTGAATACTTTTCGAAGTCTTGTCGGTACGATGCAATCAGGTTATGATGCACCTGAAAGCATTCTTTAGGATTTCGCGACTGGACCCATTTAGAGACAGCTTCCGGCATGCCTCCAATGGCTAAATATTCTCCGACCAGATCCATGAGTTTTAGATGAATGACTTCAGTAAAAACCTCTCCTTCCAAGATCGCTTCCATCAGAGAAGAATGCCCGCAAGCCGCTAGAAACTCCATAAAAGAAAGTGGGTACATATACATGCTGGATACTCTCCCCACAGGCAAGCCCACCTTCTCTAGGGCAAAGTCGAACAGGGATCCAGCTGCAATGACATGCAGAGATGGCATCATTTCAAAAAAATAACGGAGAGCTAAGATTGCCTTAGGGACTTCTTGGATTTCATCGAAAAAAAGAAGGGTTTTCCCTGGAACGATTTTTTGGTCGGTATAAAATCCCAAGTCCCGGAGGATTCTTTCGGGATGAAGATCCTTTTCGAAAATGGGTCGAGCCCCCTGAGCCAATTCAAAATTAATTTCGACAATTTGCTCGAATTGTTCTCCCAGTTTTCTGATGGCATGGGTCTTGCCTACTTGGCGCGCCCCCCGGATCAGCAAAGGTTTGCGGTTTTTGTCTGACTTCCAATCTTTAAGATGCCAATCAATCGTTCTCTTCAGCACACCTTACCTCGATTCAAGGTAAATATACATTTTCCGTGGTTAAAAAGAAAGGGTGCCGCTTAATCTGTTTAACGTAAGTTATATAGGTGCTATTACAACGGCTGGGAATGTTGTGATTTACAATATCTGTGCGCAAAATGAAAGCCTGTCATGCCTATATATGGTCAAAAAGAAAGGAATAAATGCGGAATGCATGGTTAAAAAGAAAGGATTCTTCTTCAATAGCACTTTTGAAGATAAAATGTATCATTGCGACTCACGACCATTAGCGGGTTAAAGATCAGGCTGTTATGCTATTTGTTGAAAATTCTACCATTCAATGGTAGGATTTATAACATGAGAAGGTGGGGTTTCTAGCCACCTAATATAGGTATATATGTATAAGCGACATTTAGAAGAACAGCTATGGGAAGCTCTTGGGTTTATGCCCATCGTCCTTCTGCGTGGAGCCAGGCAAACAGGAAAAACCACTCTTGCGAAAGCTGTCTGTGCGGCAGAAGGCAAGTATAACTATATATCCTTTGATCACCTTCCTTCGCTGGGAGCGGCAAAAGACGATCCGGTAGGATTCATCTCTCGTTTGGAAAAACCGGTCATTATAGATGAAATTCAACGAGTTCCGGAGCTTTTTCTTCCGATCAAAAGTGACGTGGATGTCAATAGAATACCCGGTCGTTATCTCTTAACCGGGTCGGCAGATCCGTTACTCATTCCTAAATTGGGAGATTCTTTGGCCGGAAGAATGCGATTATTGAATTTGTGGCCCTTGTCTCAGGGAGAAATAGAAGGCAAAAAAGAAGGTTTTTTAGAGCGGGTATTCGAGGGGGCTCCTCTAAAAATTGGCAGTACCACAAGCTGTTCAAAGGAATCAATTCTACAAAGAGCGATCAAAGGGGGCTATCCCAGTTCGGTGCGGTTAGACTCTGAGAGTCAACGACACTTTTGGATCAACGATTACATCGCCCTGGTATTGCAAAAAGATGTGATGGATCTCTCACGCATCGAAAATCTTACCCAAATGCCGCATCTGTTGATGTTGCTGGCTTCTCGTGTAGGAGGATTGTTGAATGTTGAGGAACTTGCGCGCTCTGTAAAATTATCGACAATGACCTTGCATCGCTATCTCGGGTTGCTGAACACATTGTTTTTGATCCATTTGCTTCCTCCCTGGAGCAAAAATTGGGGCAAACGGTTAGTTAAATCTCCCAAGGTCTATTTAACAGATACCGCTTTGCAGATCTTTTTGTTGAATATGGATAGCGAGAGGCTTCATAACGATTCGCGAATTCTTGGCAGCGTGATAGAAAATTTTGTCATCCTTGAGCTGTTAAAACAAATCTCATGGAGCAAAAAAAACGTGCAGATGTTTCATTACCGTGATTATAGCCAACATGAAGTTGATATTGTCTTGGAAGGCCCCGGAGGCAATCTCGTCGCTATTGAAGTTAAGAGCAGCGAAACCATCTCATCAGAGGATTTTAAAGGGTTGCGCAACCTGCAAGAAGCTGCGGCCAACAAATTTATTCATGGGATTTTGCTGTACTGCGGCAATGTTGCTTTGCCGTTTGGAGACAAGCTAACGGCACTGCCCATCACAGCTCTCTGGAATTGACCCGCTCAGAAATTGTTCTCGTTGACATTTCCTTTTTCGATGCAAAAGGACAATTAAAATTTTAACAATAACTTAAAACTCAAAAAACCAGATTATATCTAAATAATAAGAAGAAACATATAATTTCCAACAGAGATCAAAATGTGTTTACATGACCAAAAAAAGCAATGGCCCTTTTGTAAAAGCTGAGGAAGGCGTTCCGCCTGCAGGCTGCGACAATCCCTCAGTGAGATATTATGACAAGAATGGAAATCTCCTGGTCCGAAATGAAGGAACCAAAGCATGGCGATGCAATAATCCTGGAAACATAAAGTACGTGAAAAGAGGATTTGCCATGCGCCATGGAGCTATTGGCTTTGCAATGGGATTTGCCGTGTTCCCTAATGAATTTTCCGGGAGAGTGGCTCTGATTACACGTCTGAAAACGGGAGAATTTCCCGCCTATACCCTCGACAAATTCGCCGAAGTCTGGGAGCCAAAGAATATCGCGAATTATAAGTGCATGTTGCACGATATTTCCGGCTTGCCTCTGGAGAAAAAAATCAAAGACCTAACCTCAAAAGAATTTGACCGCTTTCGTATCACGATCGAGAGGATCGAAGGGTGGAAAGCTGGATGGGAAGAGTTTTGTCCTGCTCCATGACCCAATGGCAGACCGTTTTCCTGTCAAATTGTTGTTTTTGATTTTTTCGGATTCTGCCATATTGTCTTGTCTTAGAGCAGGAACAATATGTGGTTGCCAGCTGTTTTTTTTCGCGCATTTGCTTGCATTATGCCTTTGGGACGCCTAGGGCTCATCGATGACATAAAGTACGAAGAGCAGCTATTAGAAACCAGCTTCGAAACAAACGTACGTGTTGAAGCGACTGTTTCTTATCCACGGCTTCCAGAAACCAGTTTTTTTAAATGCTATGTAAATGAAAACGTAAAGAGAGACTCTCTTGCGCTATACGACGCTTATATCCAGAAAATGGGCAGTTTACAACAGGATGTTGGGGAGGAAGAAGAACTGAATGAGCGCACTTTGCATTACGACCTACAGCCAGTCTATTGTAGCCTTAATCTGATCAGTCTCTACGGCAGCGAGCATCAGTATGCAGGCGGCGCTCATGGATCAGTGCACTATATAACGAGAACTTTTTGGCAAAATGACGGGGTTATTCGCGAGCTCTCGCTGGATGATCTTTTTCTTTCTGAGTATCGCAAACAGCTTTTTCGATATTGCGAAAACTATTTCAAATCTAACCAATGTGGTTATTATTGCTATGATGACTATTCTTGGGTCGGCTTTGGACCAGAGCATCTGGATGCCTTTCTCCTCACCAAAAAAGGATTATTACTTCTTTTCCAAAATTATGTCGTGAGTGGATTCGACGACTTCCCAACCACGCTTCTGATTCCCTACCCTTTTTTAGACTCTATTGCCAATCCAGATGGCCCTCTTCCAGCTCTGATGAAAACGGCTGTTCACTGATTTTAGCTGTTCAATATCTATTGAACAGTGTATTCTGATGAACAGCAGGAGATCACAATGAAAGGCCGATTTTTAGTAAGTTCCAATGAAGATGCTGCAGAAGGCAATATCTATGCCGATAGGTCGGCTCTTATTCTAAATTGGCTTTTAAGGGTGGGAGTAACGAGACGGGGTTTCTCTTTAAGAGAAGTGGCCAAAGAAATAGAAGTAAGCGTGGGGCTCGTTCAACGAGTCTTTGGCATTCTGGTCTTGAAGGGACTTCTCCAGACTGAAGGAATAAGAACGGCTAAAAAGTTTTTCTTTAAGAAGCCAAGGCTTCTTATCGAAAGTTGGTTAGAACACTATAGCATCGCGAAAAAATGTAAAATGAGGACATATCGTTCAGCCTTCTCTGAAAAAGCAGAACTCCTTGATGCCCTAAAGAAATCAAAGTTCAGTCAAAAGGTGGCGTTGGCCCTTCATTCTGCCGCTGAGGCCCACGGCTGCAAGAATACTAACCTGAGCTCCCTCGAATTATATATGCTCGATCCGGCTATCAGATCAAAGCTGGAGGATCTTCTTCAATTAGAGCCTCAAGAAAGAGGATATGAGGTTTTACTTATTGAGCCCTACTATGAGAGCTTTCTAAATCTTGGCGAGGATTCAGGGAAAGGTCCGAAAATCTGCCCGGTTCTTTTAACATTTCTCGATCTTTACCATTTCCCTCTGCGTGGACAAGAACAGGCTGAATTTATGGCGGAACGCATCCCTGAGCTAAAACGCATTTACAAGAACGGATAAGGCAATGAAACAGAGCCAAGAAGATAAGATCATCTCCGAATTTCTAAATTCGATCGGTCTATGGCGTGAATTTGTTATTATTGGAGGTGGTTTTGCGCTCTTTATCTACAAACTCTATCTGGCTGATCCGAAGTTAGAGAATGCCCCGGTAGGAACGCGAGACATTGATTCGCTGATTCCTCGAAGGGTGCCAGAAATTTCTAAAAAAAACATAGCAAAGCATCTCCATGAAGCCGGATTTACACACTTTTTTAAAGATGTAGATGTTCCTGCCACAGAAGCATATGTGAAGGAGATCAATGGTTTAGAAGTAGAGATAGAGTTTTTGACTGATTCAGCTACTCGAAATGATAAAAACAAAAATGTCGTTATTGGGGGCGTCGTAGCTCAACCACTAAGCTATTTGACCCTGAGTTTGCAGACGACGACGGAGTTTCAAACTTATTCAAGCGAAATAGGACGGGTTGTCTCTCCTGGAGCATGGATGTTTCATAAGGGCCTTACTTTTACAAGACGAAAGAGCTCCTCAAAGCTGCTTAAAGATCTTTATGGGATCTGGTATGTAGCCACCCAGCTGGGAGACTTTTCAGATCATGCCTTGGCTGAGTTCGATATGTTGACAAAACTGCATTCCAAATGGTTTGAGACTCTTCGGAAAAACCTACATAATTGGATCGACAATGCAACTCCGGCTGAATGGTCTCAGCTAGAAGCGCAAGATCCGGCCGGAAAACTGAAAAAGATGAGCTTTGAACGTCTTATAAATAAACTGCTGGCCTTTTAGCCAATGCGAGAGATAAAAATTAATGGTTTATTTCCGATGAAGTTTGGGATTACAAGCCTGTTTCTGAAAAAGCGATTGTTGCTTAGCTTGATCGGGCTGATCTCACAGACCGATACCGTACCTTCTCCTTGATTTGAATACAGCGGCTCAATTAACTTTTTGCTTGGCATAGGCGAATGGAGATTTTATGCACATTCTCGTACCTGGTGGCGCCGGATATGTAGGATCGCGACTGGTTCCTGCTCTGTTGGACAAAGGTTACGCTGTCACAGTTTTTGATCTGTTTCTCTACGGCGAACATTTATTCGATGACCTGAAAAAGAATCCGAAGCTGACTCAGATCAAGGCAGATTTACGCGACATGTCGGCTGTTGAAAAAGCGATGAAGGGATGCAATGCCGTGATTCATCTCGCCTGCATCTCCAATGATCCGAGCTTTGAGCTCAATCCCCAGCTGGGCAAAGAGATCAATCTCGATTGCTTTGAGCCGCTGGTCAAACTGGCGAAAAAACTGAAGGTCCAGCGCTTTATCTACGCCTCTTCTTCATCGGTCTATGGAGTGAAGGCCGAGCCGAATGTCACCGAAGACATGTTGCTCGAGCCGCTCACGGACTATTCGCGTTTCAAAGCCGATTGCGAAAAGATCCTCATGAAATACGTCAGCGATGATTTTATTTGCACAGTCCTTCGCCCCGCCACTGTGTGCGGATATGGACCCCGCCAGCGCCTGGACGTCGTCGTCAATATTTTGACCAACCTGGCTTATCATACGGGCAAGATCAAGGTCATGGGTGGCGATCAGATGCGGCCTAACATTCACATCGAGGATATGGTCCGAGCCTATTTGCATGTTCTCGAATCGCCGAAAGAGCTGGTCAATCGCGAGACCTTCAATGTCGGCTATCACAATCATACCGTGATGCAGTTGAGCAAAATGGTGCAAAAAGTCGTTGGGAAAAAACGGCCCGTTGAGCTGGTCGTCGAAATATCGAATGACAATCGCTCCTATCACGTCTCGTCGGAAAAAATGGCCAGGAAATTGGGATTCAAGGCCCAATTCACCATCGAAAACGCCGTCGAAGATCTCGTAAAGGCGTTCGATGCGGGAAAAATTCCTGATTCGATGAACGATATTCGCTACTACAACATCAAAACCATGAAAGCGGTCAATTTGCAATGAATGTAAAGCAGTTTGACAAACGAGTGATTGTGACGGGCGGCGCCGGCTTTATCGGCAGCCACCTCACCGATCTGCTGTTGGAAAAAGGCCATCATGTCACCGTCATCGACAATCTGAATGGCGGCTGGATGAAGAACCTGAAAATGGCCGAGAGCCATCCGCACTTTCGCTTCGTCCAGGCCGACATCCGGGACAAAGAGGCGCTGGCCGGGTTGTTCGATGGCGTCGATTGGGTGTTTCATCTGGCGGCGCTCGCCGATATCGTTCCGTCGATCGAAAAACCGCGCGAATATTTTGAGACCAATGTCGATGGCACGTTCAATGTGCTGGAAGCTGCCCAAAAAGCGAGCGTCAAGCGCTTTTTGTACGCCGCATCCTCCTCCTGTTATGGAATTCCCGCTCAGTATCCCACGCCGGAGAGCGCCCCCGTCCAGCCGCAGTATCCGTACGCGCTGACCAAATATCTGGGCGAGCAGCTGGTTTTGCATTGGGCGCAAGTCTACAAGTTGCCCGCACTATGCCTCCGACTGTTCAATGTTTTCGGACCCCGCTCGCGAACCACTGGCGTATATGGCGCGGTCTTTGGCGTTTTTCTTGCGCAAAAACTGCACCAAAAGCCATTTACAGTCGTCGGCGACGGGAACCAAACAAGAGACTTTACCTATGTGGCGGACGTGGTGGACGCGTTTTATACGGCGGCTCTGTCCGATTTGACGAATGATTTCATGAATGTCGGCAGCTTTGGACATTACAGTGTGAACCGGTTGGTGGAGCTGCTCGGCGGTCCCATCACCTACATCCCCAAGCGGCCGGGCGAGCCCGACTGTACCTTCGCTGATGTTTCGAAGATCCAAAGAGTATTGGGTTGGAAGGCGAAAGTCTCTTTTGAAGAAGGTGTGGGTCGCATATTGAGCCGCATCGACGATTTTCGCGATGCGCCGCTGTGGGAGCCCACATCCATTCAAGAGGCGACGAAAACCTGGTTTCAATATCTTAAATAGGGGTGGTCTATGTTTCATGCCCGTTTAGAAGAATTGGCAACATGTGTGCGGGAATGTATTTATACAGCTCTCGATGGCGATCTGACGGGTATTCAAGCGCTCGATCGCGCCCATGAACTGCTGCGGCAAACCAAACGGCATGGCGGGATCGTCTATGTCGTCGGCAATGGCGGCAGCGCGGGGATCGCATCGCATTTTTGCACTGATTTGATGAAATGCCTGCAAGTTCCGTCCCAGACTCTCTATGACAGCAATGTAATGACGTGCCTGGCCAACGATATTGGCTACGAAAATGTCTTTTCCTATTCATTGCAGCGCCTGTTGAAGCCGCACGATCTGCTGGTCGCGATCAGCAGTTCGGGCAAGTCGCCCAACATCTTGAATGCTGTTTATGTGGCCCGTGCGCGTCATACGCCGGTCATCACATTGAGCGGCTTTGCCGAGGCGAATCCATTGCGTACGCTGGGTCATTTAAATTTCTGGATCGATCGCCCGGATTATGGGATTGTGGAATCGGCTCATTTCTTTTTATTGCATACGATCGTCGATAGTTGGAACAAACAGGGAACGGATCATGCCCAAATCGCTAGAAGTATCAGCCAGCAAAAAAATCAGATTGCTGCAAGACGTCGCTGAGGTATTAGAAAAAGAGCGCCGCAAGGGATTGAAGATCGTGCAGTGCCACGGTGTCTTCGATCTCCTGCATCCTGGGCATATCCGCCATTTTCGCGAAGCCAAGGCGCAGGGCGACAAGTTGGTCGTCTCTGTGACGCCGGATCGCTTCGTCAATAAAGGTCCGGGGCGTCCGGCATTTAACGAACAGCTGCGCCTCGAATCGCTGGCGGCTTTGGCTGATGTCGATTATGTCGTGTTGAATGACTCGCCCGACGCGATTTCCGCCATCCAAAAAATTCGCCCCAATCTCTATGTGAAGGGCAAGGAATATGCCGATCACGCCGCCGATGTGACCGGAAAAATTTCGCAAGAAGTGAATGCTGTCGAATCGGCAGGTGGGCGGGTGTACTATACTGACGATGTTGTCTTTTCCTCATCATCATTGTTGAACAAGTACTTCGACTCCATGCCGAAGGAAGTCGTCGAATTTCTGGGCGAATTCAAAAAGAAACATTCGTCGGATGAGATTTTGGAAAAGATCGAATTGTTGTCTGATTTGAAGGTCCTCGTCATCGGCGATGCTATCATTGACGAATATCAGTACACAGAGCCGATGGGACAGTCCGGCAAGGGGCTACACATGGTCGCTCGCTGTCTGGACAAAGAAGTGTTTCTGGGCGGTTCGCTGATCATCGCCAACCATCTGGCGCAATTTGCCAAAGAAGTAACTTTGGTGACAGCACTGGGCCGCGATTGTCCTTATTTGAGCTTCATTACGCATCATTTGGATCCTCGTGTACAGCCTCGTTTTACATCGCTGGAAGATTCGACGACGCTGGTGAAAAAGCGCTACGTCTTGAAAGACGGGAAAAACTTGACCAAGCTTTTTGAGACCTACTCGGGCCAGGAAGAGCCGCTTCATCCGAAACAGACGCTGGAAATTGTCGAGTTTTTGAAGCAGAGCGCGGCGGGATACGATCTAGTTCTGGCCTGCGATTTTGGCAATGGCTTTACCAACCAGCCGATTATCGAGGCGATCTCCGATGTCCCTACGTTTTTGGCGTTAAATACTCAGATGAATAGCGGTAATCGCGGCTTTAACGTCGTCACGAATTACCGAAGAGCTGATTACATTTCTCTTAACGAACCTGAGTTGAGACTCTCGATGCACGATAAGACTAGTTCGTTAGATGGTCTGGCGGTAGATGTCTGTCAGTTGCTCAATGTCTCGCATCTATCGATTACGCGTGGAGTGAACGGGGTGCAGTGTTATTCTTCTAGTGGCGATCGAGTGCGAATTCCAGCGTTTGCGACCAATACCGTTGACCGGATCGGCGCGGGAGACAGTTTTCTGTCGCTGTCGTCGCTTGCGATGGCGAAGGGCTACCCGTCGATGATGAGTGGTTTTTTAGGGTCATTGGCCGCGGCAATGAGTGTGCAGGTGGTGGGTAATCAAGAGGCTGTGAAGAAGGCGCAGCTATGTAAATTTTTGATTCGGATGTTAAAATAAATGAAAATACTTATTGTAGATCACATGGTTAATTGTGGGGGAGATAGTGGTTTTACTGGCAATGATAATTGTCGCTCAACACCAGGTTTCAGGAGTTTCCTCAATGGAATCTGAAGCCCTTTTGCCCGATGGCAAAAGACCGAATAATGGTGGCATGTAAGACTGAGTCTGAGACTGGTGATGATCGATTTAGAAATCCCTATAGCGCCCGCAGCGCCGTTCAAAACACAGCTCAAATCATTAATCCGCACAGGATTGTATCATCTGAATATGCCTATTTCCACATTGAGAGCGGAAAAAAGGTGGCGATTATTCTTGAAGAGATTGAAGGCCCCAAAGATGAGAATATCGGCCGTTTAATTGAACGAGTTCCTCGTGTTTTCCCGATTCGATGACCCTTCCCTTTTCGATCACGTAGATAATATCTGCATGAATAATAGTGGACAGACGATGTGCAACGATTACAAAAGTCTTATTTTTTTGGAATAAAGTTAAATTTTGTATAATAATCTGCTCGGATATGCTGTCTAAGCTACTTGTAGCCTCATCTAGAACCAAAATCTCTGGATTTCGAAGCAAGGCCCGTCCTAAGGCAATTCTCTGCCGCTGCCCTCCAGATAACTTATAACCTCTTTCACCAATCATTGTCCTGTAAGCATCTGGAAGCTTTGATACAAAATCTGCTATACCTATCGATTTTGTAACAAGATCAAAGTCAGACTGAGAAATATTTTTTTCTCCAAACAACAGATTTTCTTCAATAGTTCCGTTTATAATAAAAACTTCTTGATTCACTGCCCCTATTTTCTCTCTCCAACTATTCGGAGAAAAAACATTCATAGGATGTGAATCAACAAGTATTTCTCCATAATTAGGCATGTGTAGGGACAATAACAGATCTAAAATAGAAGATTTGCCGGTTCCAGAAAGGCCCACCAAGGCTGTAACTTTATTTTTTTTGATTGATAAAGAGAGATTCGTGAGAACGGGGTTTTTTGCTGAAGGATAGGTAAAAGAGATATTGCGAAATTCAATCGAATCGCTCCAGCCAGCAAATTCTTTTGTGATAATCGGTCGATACTGCTTATCATGGTCTTCTAAAAATCCAGCTAAACGGTGAATTGTTCCAGAATAGAGTCCTATACCACCTATTGTGCTCACTATTGTCTGCAAGCGTACTGCTAAGCGATAGGACAAGATCACATAAGTCAAAAGACTTGCTAAATAATCTCCAGTCGATACGTTTAATAGTAAAGATCCCGTGATTAATATTGCTCCCAACATAAGAATACCCAGGACTTCGCTGAGAGAGGGGACTAAATTATTCCAGAAATAAGATTTCCTGCTTATTTCAAATATTCGATCTAAAATTGAATTGGCTTTGTCTAAGAAATAGTCTTCTCGATTGAACATATGAATTGGTTTGATTGCCAATAAAATTTGTATAGTTTCATGGCTAAAGTCGAAAACTTTATTAGCAAGAAGCTTGGAGAAATGAAACACATTCTTAATAGCAATCTTTTGTACACACCCGAATAATAAAAAAAATATTAAATTAACAAACGTTAATCTCGGCGATATACAATATAAAGAAACGAGAAGTCCGATTGCCATGAATAATGATACGAGCAACTGATTGATTCCAGCGAACAGAACAGGCACGAATGAAGAGGGGCTTTTTACCATTTCACTTAACTCGCCTGTTTTATATTCGGAAACAAATGGAAAACTAAAACGGAAAATCTGCCGGTATATTTTTTTTTGCAAATTTACTTGCATTTTCAAAGCAAATACAGTTGTCTCATGCACAGCCAAAAAGCTTATTAGGCTTCGAAAACACTGTAGTAGAAGGGCGCTTAGAATGTTAAGGTAAAATAATTGCAATGAGGTGAGATTCCATCCAAGTTTCGATACGTTCAAATAGGCAAGAATGCCGTTATCATGAGATGATCCATTTAATGACAAAAATGCTGAGTAAATAAATGCAAATGAACTTCCTTCGAGGAGTCCTGCCAGTACATAAGGGATGAATGTTAGAAAAATAAATCGCACATTCGAAGCAGAGGATTCACGGAAAGTTTTTATGAGCGGAAGGCGGAATGGGTTGATCATATCATTTTTAAACGAGTAATTGTTTGTATCTCTTCAGAAAAAGTCTCCCAATACGAGAGATAGGGGGATTCGAATAGTTGAAGATGTTCATCTGAGATTGAAATTGGCTTTGCAAAAGATCATCTTCATTAGAATACACAATCTTATTGTCAATTCTGTCTAACATTTCGACTACTGCTTCATATATTTCTTCTTCAGAGTTTTCAATTAAACCAACTTGGAATTCATCGTATACTTCATCTGCCACAGCACCTGATAAATAACTTTTTAAGCACTCTGAAAATGTAATTAGTCTATTTGTCCTTTTGCAGAATTGTAATTTAAAAATATTTAAGCAATTTGAAGATGGAGAAAATAACCCAAAAGGGACAGTATTGACCATAACACAAGGGGTGCCGAAAACTCTCGGAAGCTCGTTTATTCCGCTCATCGGTCCGATGGAAAAGCGACAGTTTGCTGCTAAATAAACATCCATAAAATCACTTGCTTGATCTGAGTGGGAATAATCAATGATTTGGGAATATTTATTCCAATGAGCAGGTAGGTTTTCTGTTTTAGCGCTACCCATTCTAATGCAATATCCACCCCGTCGAGTGATTTCGATTAGGCTTTTTTCCAGGTTTATAATAGAAGAATTCCTAGTAAATGGCAACCCACCTGGATAGTATCCTGGTGCTCGAGCACTAAAACACACGAACCAACTTCCTTCAGGAATTCCCAGATGTTGTAATATTTCGCGTCCTTTGAATCGATCAGAGTCTTTAAATGTTAAAATGGGGAGAAATTTTTGATGAACTTTTTGAGATTCTCTATAAATTTTATGGAGGTTTTTGACTCGACAATCATACCCTCCGACAAAAGGCACCACGACAGATTTAGGACCGTATGGATCTATTTTCAGTTCCTTGGAACTAAGGATGGGATATAGAAGGAAGAATAAGAACAAATTATCAATTACTAGAAAGTGTCGCCTCCAACAATGTAAAAGGTATCTGTTTGACAAGGAATATGAAGCCTCTTGTTTCTTAAATAAGCATCCTGCTTTTATTTCATTGAGCCTCTCTCTAATTCGCATTCTGCCCCAATGAGGAAATAAGATAACCACCCCCCCACCACCCCCATTTAATTCCTTTAAACGGAGAAAGATATCTGGTTCCATCGCAAGATGCCCTAGAGCTTCGTATTTTACATCTAACACCCTCAATCCAAATAGTTTGAGTAAATATATCAATGGGAAAGCTGCAAAAGACATGAGGCTGGATATTCCACTCAGAACTAAAGAAAAAACATTTAGTCGCCTCTTACCAACTTGAGTCGATATCATTATGCTCCTTGATCCTATGAGGTGGACCCAATCGACTGTACAACTTTTTAGGTGAAAGTTGTTTGCTTCACAGTTTCTTCGTTCTTTCTTCCGAAGGTGAACTGGCTGCTGATCGAGCAGCCTATCACAATCATTCGTTCCTTGGCAAGTGGTCTGTTTGCACAAGATTGTTACTCTCTGCTCTGATCTAAAGATAGCTTTGCATCCGAAGGCAGAGAAGAGCGTGAGGGAACCCCCGTGCGCGCGGGCGCGCGCGACTCGGCACTTATTCTGCATAGTCCACTTCATGAGGCGTTTTGTAGCCGAGTGCCTGGTGTAGTCTTTTGGTGTTATAGTATTGAAAATAGCTGGCAAGACCGGCCCTTGCTTCGGGCACGCTCTGGTAATCTTGCAAATACACGTCTTCATACTTCATCGATCTCCATAGACGTTCCACGAACACATTGTCCAGAGCGCGGCCTCGGCCATCCATGCTGAAGAGAATGTCTCTGCCAACAATCGCCTGAACAAATTCCCTCGAAGTAAATTGCACTCCTTGGTCGGTATTGAAGATTTTGGGCTTTCCATGCCGTTCTATCGCTTCTTCTAGGGCGTCCAGACAAAACTTGTCTCTATGCTGTTGGAGAGACGGTATGACAGCGCAAAGCGGCTGAACCAGTCGATTACAGTCACAAGGTACACATACCCGTTTGGCAGCCGGATATACGTGATGTCCGTGCTCCAGACATCCAGTGGTGCCACCAATACCACGTTGCCCAGCAGGTAGGGGAATTTGAGATGCTCCGGATGCGGCTTTGAGGTATTGGGTCCCTGCTGATTGCCAGCTATTCCCAAGAGCCGCATAATCCGTTGAACATGCTTGCGATTGATGTCGTAACCCTCCCTCTTCAGATCCTGGGCAATCTTGCGCGAACCCAAAAACGGCCGCGCCGTATAGATTTCCTCGATGCGACGCATAAGCTGCAGTTCTGAAGGTTTGACGGGCACACTCCTGTAGTAATAGCTGGAACGTGGGATGCTCAAGAGCCTGCGCTGAGCCGCTACTGACAGTTCTGTGTGCTGGTCTTCTATGCATTGTGTTTTCTCCTCGACGGTCAGTAGCCTAGGTTTTTTTAAGAAAATCGATCTCAATGGTCAATCGCCCGATCTTAATTCTCAAGAACTTCTCGATCGAAGTCATCGTTTTGCTTGCGGCCTTTTTTGCCCTCGAACAAGCTCTCCGCTCCATCAATCAGTTTTTTTTCTATTTGTCAATTTGCAAAGGATGGACGCTGTGTTCGCTGGCTAATTGAATGAGCGTCTTGTCCTCTCTCAGCGCCTCAATGGCAACTTTTTTCTTGAAGGCTGCTGTTCTTGGAGTTCGTGGCTTCTTGGTCATTTTTTATCTCCATGCTCAATGGTTTAAGTAGCATGAAGCAAACTAACTACCCTATCCAGTTTTCGGGGTCCACTTCAATTGATGATTTTTACCAATATTTGCAATTCGTATGTCTCGAACCAACCAAGATTTTCCAAATCGGGGAGTTGAACAATCTTTTGGTCTTGTCGTGGTGACGAATTTTAGACATATCAGAAACCGTTAACCCCATCATACGGTGGTGTGCAATCTTCTACCACTTTTTTCCTGTCGTTGACCGTAACTTTTAAAAGAATATTGCTTTGCTTCTTCAGCCAAGATACATTTGGAGATCATTTTAGGAGACGGAAATGGGAATCGGAAAAGGTCCAGCTATTCTTCTCATGAAGGAAGCCCTCAGAAAGTCTTTCAATGGATCATTATTGACCTTGGGCAAGCAAGAATTACTAATGTCCCCTTACCAATTAAAACGCTATGCCAAAGCGACTGGGTTCTCATTAAAAATGCCAACTTATACCGATCCCTATGCGCCGATGCTGGATCGAGATTTTTTTTCACTTTTGGGATTTTCTCAAGTGAATTCCCTGGATTATTCTGATTTTGAAGGAGCGTCTATAATATTCGATCTCAATAGCGGAGATACTTCTGAAGCATTTCGAGAGGCGTTCGATGTGATCTACGACGGCGGGACGATGGAACATGTATTTCATCTTCCGAATGTTTTGAAAAGCATTATTTGGATGTTGAAACCGGGAGGGCGTCTCATCCATCTTTCTCCTGCATCGAACCATTTGGAACATAGTTTTTATATGTTTTCCCCGACTTTTTTTTACGACTTTTATCAAAGCAACAAATTTGAAGTGAACTATGTGCAAATTGTTCGCTGTACGCCTTGTTTTGATTATAAGTATGTTGTTTACAATTATGATCATGCGGGGTGTTTAGCGAATTCCGATGTAGGAATGGGAAGACTGGATACTGGCATGTACCTAGTTCATACTGTTGTCACAAAAACGGCTCAATCGACGAGCTCAGCGATTCCCAACCAGAGCATCTATTCTAGCGATCTGTGGCGGCGTACCCAAACGATCCAGCAAACATCCTTCTTGAAAAGATGGCTGAAGGAAGAAAGTTATAGAAAATGGAAACAGCGCTTTAAAATGAGCCCATTCTATCCAATTTGGGCCTACTGTAAGCTCAAATTTCGAAGATATGGTGTTCCATTAAAGGTCGCTGATCGTTTTTAGCGAATTTTACAGTTCTAAAATGGATCCCATGGCATGGAAGTTTTCTTTGAGAGGAAAAGAGAGCCATCTTTATAACTAAAAGGCATCTCTTCGAGAATTTTTATCTCTTTCCAGCCTGTTTTTTGAGAGAACGCTCGTACTCCAATTTTTTGCATGTGATTGAAAATCAATTTAGCTTTATCTGGGGCCCCGACTTCGATCACTGCATCGACTCCATTCCAATCATCTGAGTTTGTAGCTTCAAGGATTGTTGCTTCATGGCCCTCGACATCCATTTTAATGAGATCGGCGCTGCGGATTAATTTGCGTATATCAAAGACAGGAACCTGGAACTTCTGCAGCTCGCCGTATGGTTGTTTGCAGCCAGCGATATGACTGGAAGTAGTATTTCCCAAGACTCTGACAAACTCAGTATGGCCGGAGCGATCGGAGACGGCAGCCTGGTGCGCAACAACGCCTTGAATTTGATTCGCCGACAAGATCTCTTTCAGTTTTGCGAAGTGGGTCGGGTCCGGTTCGAAAAGCTCAACTTGATAGCCGCATTTGGATAAAACCGTCGTATGCAAACCAATGTTGGCGCCGATATCCAGGGCTTTACGATATCTCTTCCGATTCGTCCAATAGAAGGCAAACAGAATTAACTCATCAAGACCAAAAAGATCGATTGAATCCACGGCTCCCATTTTATAATAGGGAAAATAAAATTCTCCCACGGGCCCAAGAGATTTTCCACCAGCCGCTGAAGAATCAAACATTTTTTCAGATTCTTGACGCGCAATTTTTTCAAGTATTCGATAAAGGCTCGTATCGCGAGCATGGTATTGTTTGATGAGTGGTAAAGAAGTAATGATATCGTCGAGAGTGTTCATAATAATCCTTCATCATGATTTGACTAAAATGTCGTTTTTAAATCTTCGTAATTTGTACATGTTTCCATCGACAGATAAAAGCTTGACCAGTTCCTCAGATCCCCATTGGTCGAAAACAGTGCTGAAATTTCTGCCTCCCACAATTTTTTTTGGCTGCGAAAGAATCCATTCAAAGGAACGGATTACATCGATTATCGGAACACAGTCATTGGAATTCAATTTTTGCCTGGTCTTTTCAAAATTTTTTTCCGCCCATTGCTCGCCGGATTCGAGGGTAGCGTTGTGAATCTTTGTCTTCACCCAGCCGGGGCCGACAATCGAAAATTTGACGTCTTTAATTTCCGAATCGAATAGTTCGCACGCTTTAATGAGAGCAATTTTTGAAAGAGTGTAGGCTGAATAATTGTTGACGGAATTATTCGTTCCGCCTCCCGCAAAAAACAGAACCGATTTTTCACAAGAAGAGAAATTTCTGACGGGCAGCAATCGATGAAGCAATCGCAATTGATTCACAAAATTAAGCTGAATGGAAGAGACCCAACGATCGATATCGACTTTTTCAAATGCTCCGACTGGTATCTGAGATCCAGTTGCAAAAAGAAGAAAATCCCAGGAGGGAACATTTTCTGCCAATTGCCGGGCTGCGGTATCAACAGAAGCCGAGTCAGACAGGTTACAATAATACAAAGGAATATTGTTTTTTTTCAGTATTTTGTAATTTTCAAGCTCTGAAAAATAGGTGCCGCTGAGATCCCAACCTCTTTTTTTCCAGTGCAAACACATCTCAGTGGCAATATCACTGGTCGCAGAAACGATAATTCCCTTCATGCATTAGCTCCGCAAGAACACGCAAATTGATTTAATGTTTCGACAACGAAAGAAATGTCCTCGATTTTTTGAGAGGGGCCGGAAGGAAGGATAAAAGAATTCCTCGCAAATCTATCGGCATTGGGAAAAAAACCATCAGCGCGTAAATAATGGGCATGATGAATGGGAAGATGATAGCGGGATGTTTGGATACCCTTTTCCTGAAGATAGAATATCACATCTTCTCTTCGCTCAGAATATGCTTCAGCATAGACAGGCACTTTTCCGGACTTTTTATCGATCGGTAAAATGGAAATATCGGGATGTTTTAGCGATTGTGAATAATAATCATGCAGCGCAACCGAGCTTTGTGCTCTTTTCTCAAGATTTTGCAACTGTGGAATCGCGAGGGAAGCTAAAAGATCGGATATTTTAAAATTAAAACCCAGATAGGGATAGCTCTCGGGAGTTCTTTGCACTCCATGGTCTCTGATTTTTTTCAGTTTTTCATAGATTTCTTTGCTTCGCGTCACGACGAGACCGCCGTATCCAACAGAAACGAGCGAAATCATCCCCAACGAGTAACAGCCAAGGTCGCCTATAGTTCCTAAAAAACCATTTTTTCCTTTAGAAAACATGGCTTTACAGGCATCTTCGATGATCCTGGTGCCAAAACGGCTGGCGATTTTTTGGATCGCCTCCATATCGCATTCCCTGCCATTCAAGTGAACGGGGATAATGACCTTGGTTTTTGCACTCACGATCTTTTCCAGTTGTCCCAAATCGATAATGGGAGCTGTTGATGTGCAATCGCAGAGTTTGACTTTGGCGTGAAGGATTCCCGGAGCTTGTGCTGTGGCAATCCAAGTCAAAGAGGGGACTATGACTTCATCTCCCGGCTGAATGTCGAGCGCAAGAAGAGCCATCAGCAATGCAGAACTGCCGCTATTGACCATCACGGTATAAGGAACATGCAAAAGCGCAGCGAAAAGTTCTTCAACTTCCCTGACAGAACGGGAAAGGGTCATTCGCTTTTCAGAAAAAGCTTCCAGCAATTTATTTTTTTCTGGCTCGCCTAACTCTGTATACCACCAATTGATCATTTGATCGTACCACATGAAATATTCATAAAATGAGACATCATCAGATCGAAATGATCTTTCAGGTGTTCTCCCCCGTCGAGATCCAGGGCTGTGCCCGTCAAATATTTTGCTTCCTCAGAGGCAAAAAACAAACAACACTCTCCGATTTCCTTGGCCGAAGCCGACCTTTGCAACGGAATTACATGTTCAATGGTTTTTTGAAATATCTCCGGATTTCTTTTGGCACGTCCAGGAACATCGACAAGTCCAGGATTGAGAAGGTTGACTCTAATTTTGTAAGATCCATATTCACAGGCTAGATAACGTACGGTTTGCAATAATGCTCCTTTGAGGACGTGATAGGAGAGCGGCTGGCGAGAGATAAACTGCGAGTTGGTCGATCCGATAAAAACAATCGAAGGGTTGGGGCTTTTTTTCAGCGTTTCGATCAAGAGCTGATTCAAAAGGATCGGGTGTTTGAGCATCACTTTGAAGGTCTGATCCCATTCATTCGATAAATTGGAAACGATATCTTTTTCTTTTGCGGGGCTTTTAGCGTTGTGAATGATTACATCAATTGTATCAAACTGTGCTTCCAACGAGGAAGAAAGAGCCTTGACTTGGGAAAAATCGGATAGATCGCAAAAATAAAATTTCGCCCTGTCTCCCAAACTTTTTTCCTGCGCAGACCCTATTTCCTGGTTATAATCGACGAAAGCAACGAAATAACCCTTATCCACAAAACAACGCGCAATCTGCGCTCCGATTCCTTGTCCGGCACCCGTGATGAGAGCTGTCTTGGGTTTATTTCTCAAAATATCTCGAGGGTAATTTGTAGACATCCAGTTCATTCCGTAAAAGCGCTTCAATTTTTTCGAAAACCGCAGTATCGATTTCTGATGAGACAGTTTGCAGGCACTCTTCCATCTGATCGCAATTCCTGACTCCCAATAAAACTATCATTTGAGAGTGGTTTTTTAAAAGCCATTTCAACGAAATTTTCGTCAGGGTAGTACCGCTTTCTTTTGCAATGAATGAAAGTGAATCGAGAGTCTTTAATTTTTGAGGTGTAAGCCATTTTTGAATGCGCGGACTCATTGCGGCTCGGCTCTCATTTCGAAATCGTTGGCCCAAAACATATTGGCCCGTTAATGCACCTCGAGCTAATGCCCTGTTGACGACTACCCAAACCTCATTTTGTTCGCAGAGAGGAATGAACTTTCGCCCTGCGCGCCGCTCAATCATATTATAATGACATTGCGCCGCGACAAATGGGAGATTGTCAGGAACTTTCTTCAACAGATGCTGCAATTGCACAGGATTATAGTTTGAGCATCCAATTTTTTTGATTTTACCCTGTTCATGAAGCTGAACTAAGGCGTTCAGCGTTTCAGCGATCGGAGTAGAGGGATCAAAAGCATGAAGCATGAGCAAATCGATCGATTCGCGCTTCAGTCGTTTAAGAGATGACTCGACGCTTGAGATCAAATTACTTGCATTCAGCCGCGCAACCTCGACCCCAAAAGTCTGATCCCGGCGTTTGGATACGCAAAGGCCCACTTTCGTGGCGATCAATACTTTCTCGTGGACTTCCAAGAGCACATCTCCCAGAATTTCTTCGGCCAATGAATTGCCATAAAGAGGAGCTGTATCAAAAAAAGAAACCCCTTTATCAATGGCTCGCAAGATCACTTTTCGAGAGGCTGCCCTGTCCAGGAGAGATCCAAAATGGAGGGTCCCGATCCCCAAAGGCACTGACAGTTTCATAGCGGCTCAATTCGAAATTCGAGGTTGAAGCGAGTCGTCTGTCCATTCTCAATCTCTTCTGCGTGAATCGTATTTGGATGAAATAGAACAGCTTCTCCCGGGTTCATTTTTGGTCGCAAGCACTCTGTTTTGTCGGGCGTACATGCGAGGCGATATTCATCTTTGGTGAAGTGTGTTTCTTTGGGTAAGTATTTGGGATAAGACTTCTGATGAGAACCGGGTATCATGTGAATCATCAGTTCTTGGGAAAATCCGATGATGGGAATCCATACAGAAAATACCCGCTTGGCCGGCCCCCAGGCTTTACAACTGAACGGATAACCATCTCCCGGTCCTGGTCGAATCAACCGAAATGCCAACCATCCCAATCCCTCGTCCCAAAGTCTGAACTGGCTGATTCCAACACTCTGAAGCAGACCGACCAAAGCCTGATTGACCAAAATCGTTTTGATCTCTTCAGAGGCTTGCGAATGTCGATTTTTTGCCCTCAGCATCTCAGCATGTGGGACTTTCGCAACGTGTCCCCAAAGATGATATTTTTGAATATCTTCTTCTGTCACGATGCGATGCGCATATGTCATAAATAATGTGCTCAGCATGTCCACAGCAAAAGTTTTAACGATCGAAAAATTCTGTGCAGTTAAATAATGAAAAACTTCAAATCCATCTCGCGAAAAAACAAAACCTTTAGGATGCATGCAAGAACCTTGTTTTATTTATTGAACGACACTATGGCGCGTCCCACTTGCCCGCCTTCCAGGAGAGATAAAAGCTCATTGATTTTTTCCAGAGGAGCCTCGTGTGTAATCAGGCGAGAAATCGAAAGATCATTTTTCATAATCATTTCGGTATATCGCGACATATCGCGCTCAATATCGCTTTTTCCGCCCCAGCTTCCGTCAATTTTTTTGCCTGCGATGAGATCAAATGGATCGATTTCAATTTTTTGACCTTTCGGTAAATTGCCGGCAATGATGCAAATACCTTGCGAAGACGTCGACTGAAAAGCGGCTTCCATCGCCTCCCTGCGCCCGACGCACTCGAGTACGCGGTCAATCCCTTTTCCTTTTGTGATTTCTTGAATAACTAATACCGGGTTGTTGGTTAGGCTGTTGATGAAATGGGTTGCGCCCATCGATTGGGCATGATGAAGTTTTTCATCGCTAATATCCACAACGACAATTGGATTTGCTTCTAAATATTTTGCCGCAACGATTGCGCTTAAACCAACGCCACCAGCGCCAAAAACAGCAAGTGAACAACCTTTAGTGATCTGTAGTTGATTGAAAACGACGCCAGCGCCGGTAGGCAAAGCACATCCGAGCAGAGCTGCTTCTCGCAACGGAAGCTTTTTTGAGATAGTAGCAATTCGATTCTCCGAAATGACTCCATATTGCATAAAAGTGCTGATTGGACCCGAGTTCACTAACCCATTTGAACTTCCATACTTGCAACCACCTGCATCGATCCCGCTTCCTTTAATCCAGGACAAAACGACGGCGTCGCCTGGCTTGACTTTAACAACCCCTTTGCCAATTTCTTGCACAATGCCAGAGCCTTCATGTCCTAAAGTGTGGGGAAGATATCGATCAGGGCCCCTGTATCCTTTGATTTCATTCAGTTGCGTTCGGCACACACCGCTATATGCAATTTCGACGAGTACCTGTCCATAAGCCAAGGGAGGAATTTCAAGATCCCAAATTTCCAGATCGGCATTTAGGGATCGAAGAACGGCGGCTTGTGTTTTCATTGTTCAATTTTCAGATCTTGTTTAATTTTTTTTATGATTCCTTCCACGCTAAACCCAAGTCGTTGGCACAAATCCTCATAACTGCCATATCCATGCACAAAATCGTCGATGGCAATCTGTGAATAGGAGACATGAGGAATATCGCGCGTTGCGCGCAGCACCTGATTGAAAACACCATCGTGGGCCGAGGCTTCTTCGATCACCAGAACATTCTTTGTTCTGGTTACGCTCTCCCAGACAGACTTGCCATCAAATGGCTTTATCGTGGGAAAATAGAGCACATCGGCAGAACATCTGCGCTGTTTCAGAATCTCAGCCGCCTGTAAAACAGTCTTGAGTTGCGGACCAATGACAACGATCGTCAAGCACTCTCCCTTCAAAATGCGTATCGCTTGGCCGACGATGATCTGTTTCTCGTCCAACACATGATCATGAGGATATTCGGGAAGGCGGAAATAGTTGATATGTCCGTTAGCATACACCTTTTTGAAGAGCAGGTTCAGCTCGATCGGACTTCCTGGAAAAAACACCTGGGCATTTCGAAAGTGGCTCATCAATGAAATATCTGTATAACAATGATGTGAGCAGCCGAGTTGAGAATAGTCGAACGCGGATCCTACGCTGATTAAGTTCACTCCCAGTTTTTGGTAGCCAAAATCCAACTTGATCTGTTCGTAGGCCCTTTCAATAATAAAGGGTGCGATCGTGTGAACGACAGGAATCAATCCACTTTTCGCAATACCGGCTGCCATACTCACAATGGTCGGCTCGCAAATACCGACATTATAATATCTATTTGGGTAGCTTTGTGCGTACGGCTGTAAAATTCCATGGCTAATATCGCCGACCATTACGACGAGTTTCTCGTCGCGCCGCCCTACTTCCAGCATCGTATCGGCAAATTCTTGTCTTAACTTTTTCATGCAAGCTCGGCGTAAATTTGTTCTAGTTCATCTGAAGAGGGAATGCGGTGATGCCATTTGCCATGGCCTTCAATGAAACTGACGCCTTTCCCCTTGACTGTTTTGGCAATAATCACTTTGGGATTGCCGCGAAAAGAATAATTCAGCCCACCAAAAGCGCGATTTAATTCATCGCGATCATGGCCATCAATGACGAGAACCTTCCAACCAAAGGCCTCCCATTTTTCCGCCAATGGATCTACCGGAAGGATTTGGGCAGCGGAGCCATTTAAATCAATGATCGCCGTGAGATTTCCCAATTGCTGCCGTGCGGCAACAAGAGCAGTTTCCCAAATGGTTCCTTCATTGCATTCGCCATCGCCTAATAATGAAAAAATGCGATTCTCTTTGTTTTGAATACGCAGTCCAAGGGCTAACCCTGCCGCCATGGGAAATCCATGGCCAAGCGATCCTGTAGATGCTTCGGCGCCCGGAACGCATGTTGTGTCAGGATGGCCACCCAGAATGCCCGCCGTTTGACTATACTGTTCCAGATCCTGATCTGTTAAAAACTTGTTTTTATGCAATACAACATATAGTGCTGCGGCACCATGACCTTTGCTCAAAACAAAATAATCCCTTTTGTCCCATTTTGGATTTTTGGCATCGAAGTGAAGAACTTCACTATAGAGGTAGTCGATGATATCGACAATGGAAAATGAGCTAGGAATATGTCCTTCCTTCGCTTGCGCAACAATCTGCGCAATCTTCTTTCTTAATTGATTCGTCATTGCGATTCCTCCTCTCCCGCCATCTCAAAGTTAAGGCACAAACCAGTAATAATCTCCTCGATAGCCGACTTCTTCAAACAGCTTTTTCCATCCATCAACATGCAAAATCGTCTTTGCTGTGAGATTCCATGCAAACATTGCATCTTTTTCCTCATCGTTGCGATAGGCATCAACCGTTAAAAAGGCATGCTGTTTTGAAACGCGCATCATTTCAATTAATGCACACTTCAGATCATTTCCATCGAGATTATGAATCGTGTTGATGGCGATCACCAGATCAAACGAATGATCCTCAAAGGGCAGTTTTCGTGCGTCTGCGAGAATCAAAGATGGTTTGACGCCGGGAAGAGCCTGTTCGATAGCGTATCGCGACACATCGATTCCCGCCACCTTTATACCTGGAATAATCTGAAGAAAATCATGGAGCATAAACCCTTTGGCGCATCCGATATCAAGAACGCGGCTGCCAGATTTCAGGTCGTAGTGCTTCTGAAAATCAGGAACGACGGGCTGCCAAAAACGCGGATGATAGGAAAACCCTCCATACCCATGTCGTCGATCGCCATCAAAAAAATCTTTGTCGAATTGGCGCGCAATCTTTCGATCTTCTTCCGTCTTGGTTTGCCCGCGTTCGGCCACGTTGCGTTTTGTGCGCGGGTAATTCGCGAGCAGATTAACTTCCTGTCCCATCGGCTTTTACTCCTTGTGAACATAATTCAGAGGTGTATTCTGAATTTCATCAAAATATTTTTCCACCCAAAATACTGTTTGCTCGATTCCAGCGTCGAAAGAAATTCTCGGAGTCCAACCGAATTCTTTGCGCGCTTTTGTCGAATCGATAGTATAGGCTTTATCCTGTCCAAGACGCTCTGGGACCTCACGCGTAACTTTGGTAAAATCCTTGCCCATTTTTTTACATATCGTGGCCACTACATCGCGCACAGCAGTGCCGTGATTGGGAGAGAAGTGGTAGATTTCTCCCACGCGGCCGTGCTCCATGGCAAACAGCTCTCCTTGTGACACATCGCGGATGTGAATATACGACTTCACAGCAACGCCACCGCCATGCAATTCGATGGTTTTGCCAAGCTTAAGATAGATCGCAGAGCGGGGAATGATTTTGAAGAGCTGTTGATGAGCGCCATAGACATTGGTCGCGCGGATCATGACCAGCGGAAAAGAAAAATTTTTGACGAAGGTAAACAGAGATAGATCACCTGCCGCTTTAGAGGCTGCGTAGGGCGTGCTGGGGTTAAGCGGTGCATCTTCTTTGATGTTGCCTACACAAGTGCCATACACTTCGGGAGACGAAATGTGCACGTATCGTTTGAGATAAGAAAGGTTTTTAAGAAGATCAGCCAGCTGCGTGATCGCAACGGCATTCGTTTGAAACCACTGATGGGGATTTTCCCAACTGGGAGCCACCTCACTTTGCGCGGCAAAATTGACGATATATTCCGGTTGGAATTCGTCGATCACTTTTTTTAATTGATCAAAATTTCGGTTGAGATCGATCTGCTGAAAGGTAAAATAGGGAGACTTTCGCAATAAATAGGGAAGAAACAGGACAGATTTTTCCGGCGAACGGCTAATCCCGACAACCTTGTATTCTTTCTTTTCCAAAAGAAGATCTATGAAATCGCTTCCTGAAAAAGAATTGCTGCCAATCACAAGTATTTTTTTCATATTCTCCTAAAATGGTCCAGTAAAGCTGGGATCAGGCGTATCAAGGGGTTTAAGCATCCGCTGTTGAAGTATTTCTGCGAGAAGGGCTTCGGAGCGCATTGGCCGATCCAACATTTTCAAAGCCAAAGATGTGATTTCTTTTGCTCCAGGATAATAGTGGTTTGACAAGGCCCAGCTTGTTGGCGTGATGGAATCGGGATACGTCACCCGTTGAGGTGCTCCCTTCAGGCGGCACCATGCTTTTTCAGTTACCATGGCAATGATTTCTGCAGCAAATCCCCCCGTTTTCCAATCATCGTCGGCCACAATCAACCGCCCTGTTTTACAAACAGATTGTAAAATGGCGCTTTCATCCAGCGGCCGCAAGGAGCGCAAATCGATCACTTCGGCTTCAATGCCCTCCTGAGATAATAATTGCGCTGCTTTCCACGCCTCCAAAGTCATATGCGAAGAGGCCACGATCGTTAGATCGCTCCCGGTTTTCGTGATTTTAGCCTGTCCAAAAGGAACGTAAAAGACCTCTTTTGGCACATTTCCATAAATGCCGTGAAGCCAGCGATGTTCCAGATAGATGACGGGATCGTCGCCGGTCATTGCGCTCATGAGGAGTCCTTTTGCATCATATGGATTGGAAGGAGCTACCACATTAAGGCCGGGGATATGAGCGAACAAACTGTGCAGCGACTGGGAGTGCTGAGGCCCCTGGCCCCAGCCTCTTCCAATGATCAGTCGAATCACCAACGGCACTTTCATCTGCCCGGCAAACATCGTCCGCCATTTAGCTGCATTATTGATGAGTTGATCGAGCGCCAATAAAAAAAAGTCCGCTCGCTGATGCGTCATGATGGGGCGCATGCCGCCGATCGCCGTGCCGATCGCGATGCCTGTCATCGCGTTTTCTGATGTCGGCATATCCAAAACTCGCTCAGATCCATATTTTTCAGCCAAGCCCAACGTCGTGCCAAAAATTCCTTTTGGATCCGGCACTCCAAGTCCCATGACATAGATGCTGGGGTCTGCGGCCATTGCCTGATCGGTCGCCTCGCGAATCGCCTCATAAAATTTCAAAGATCTAATCATCTTACTTCCGGAAATGGACTGTTCAGAGCGAACTGGAACGCATCGATGATCTCATCGTCGATTTGCTGCCGGATGCTTTCATCATCAAATTGATGGCTCAATCGTTTAAGGGGGCATCGCGTTTCCCAAGACGCCGCCTCTTCATGGGTGCGGTAGCCGATATGATTATCAAAATTCGGCCCGCAATGCTCACGAAACCGATACGTCGTGAATTCAAGATAAACCGGTCCTTTCCCACTATGGATATGCGCCACGGCGCTCTGCGATTTTTCTAATACTTCCTCGACCACATTTCCGTCCCCGGAATCGACATGCAGTCCATGCGCTCGCGCAATTTGCAAACGGCTGCGCGAAAGAGGCTGTCGAACATGCAAAGGGGAATAAACCGAATATAAATTATTTTCGCAGACAAAAAGAACCGGCAAACGCTTTAAGGCAGCAAAATTCAGAGATTCCGCCCAGACACCCTCCTCTGTCGATCCCTCGCCAAAAAAAATTACCGTCAAATGAGGCTCTCTTTTCAAATGAGCCGCAAAAGCCAGCCCAACGCCGATGGGAATACTTCCACCGACAATGGGAGTCGATCCCATCATTCCATGTTCTAAATCGACAAGATGCATGGAGCCGCCCCAACCCTGGCAGCATCCTGTTTTCTTGCCATAAATCTCGGCGATCATCTTGCGGAGACTGCCCCCCTTCGCCAAATAATGGGCATGAGCGCGGTGGCTGCTGACAATTTGGTCTGTTTGTAAAAGAGCTTTACACACTCCAACGGCGATCGCCTCTTGCCCAATGCTTAGATGAACAGGGCAGCGCATCTGCTGCTCAGGGTAGCGTGCTGCGATGGCTTCTTCGATCCGCCGTATCCTTAACATTTCGAAATACAATTTCAGCAAAATACTTTTGTCTGTGCAAATCATTGGCAGATGCAAGAGCCTCAAAAGATGATAGAACAAATGCTAGCCCATGCGTTTTTTTTTGTAATCAAAAGACTGTATGATTTTACGGAAAAAATTGCATGTTTTTCGATAAAATGCCGAGGGAATGTATTTCCATAATGAAATTTGGAACAAAAGATGGAAAAAAACATCTGAACTAATCAAACCTAAAACACCAGAGCGAGAAAAAATCTTCTGAAAGGAAGCAGATTCCTGAGAAAGAAGCTCGAACAGACAGCGGTAAATCATATTTTTTTTAAGATAGAGACGGTTCCATTTCGCGCTATACGATTGGGTTGATACTCGGAACGCTCCAAAAGATTGGGGTACATAGACGATGCCATGCAATAGTGCGATTTTGCAATTTAAATACCAATCACAGAGATGTTTAAGCCCTTCATTCAGACAGCCGTATTTCACTACCAGATCCCGGCGATATAGGGAAGCGTGGGTCGGTATCCAGAGTGAAGTTAGCAAGAATTGTTTTTTGATACTATCCGATGGAATCAAAGTGGCCTGTTTTTGATGGCAGATGGACACCCTTTTGAAATGGTACGGCTTTTCGTTTGTAAACATGGTAGGAATCGAGCAGCAAATGCCAGCTTCTGGATAGAGATCGAGATAGTGGGCGCCGAGTTCAAAAGAATTGGGAAGAACCTGATCGTCAGCTGCGCACAAAAAGATGTATTTTCCCGTTGCATGGGTAATACATGTATTCATCGCATTCGCAGGTCCTTGATTCGTAGCGTTTTGAATAAGTGTTAGCTCGGGGTGCCTTTTTTGATATTCAAGGATAAAAGGAATGCTTTCATCTGTTGAAGCATCATCAATCAAGATGACTTCTTTCGGCGCGACTGACTGGGAGAAAATGGCATCCAGGCATTCAGGTAAAAAACTGGCATGATTAAAATTGGTGATTAAAACGGAAATGTCAACTTGTTTCATGTTTTAGGGCCGCCTTCAATTGTATTTAGGGGAAGAAAGGTAGGTTTCGCACGGAACTTCAGGGATATCGTACAAGTCGATGTGTGCGGGATGAAGCGATTGTTTGAACTCTTTTTGCAGGGAAGTATATTTCATCCATGCCTCAAATGGCTGCGGCATGAGTTGTAAAAACTCCTCGGCGGCATATATTAATTCTTCTTCATCTAATTCGATGTACTCGAGTCCTTCTTCGAACGAATGGATTCCCACATTAAAAAAACATGGGCGTTTCAACAAGTCCTTCCAGTGGATCAATTCTCGTTTCTTGCTATCCCAGACGTGTTTGGGGAAAAAGCGGCATCTGATTTTAGGATTAATTGTGGCGAGTTCGACGTAATTCAATCCCAAAACGGGGACATTGCAAATCGTGGCGAATACTTCTGGTCCTGTCTTCGGCATGATCGCGAAGGAGCATTGTGTAAATAAACGATAATCGTTTTCAGGAGAAGTCTCGGAGGATTTGAAATATTCGATTAACCCTTTTCTGGGAGCCAGCTGTGGCTGCTCGTTTCGTCCCTGAATGACGACAATATAGCCTTTGGCAATCAAAAAATCGATCAACGAATTGTATCTCTCAGGATGGTGAATGCTTCGGTTGCTTCTCGAAGTATTGAGATAGTCTTTACAATTCAAATTCATGACAACATAAGGTGTTCCAATGATCAGTTTTTTGAGAAGATCAGAATCGCGAGAAGTTCTTGGCAATGGGGTGGGTGCTTTGGAGGCGAATTGATAGAATAGCTGGATCATGTCCTGATATACGAATTTTCGATTATCATTTTGTCTCTGAATATGTAGATAAGCATCGAGAAATGCTTTCGAGAAGGGCCAGGGTTTTTTTAAAGCAGGATCAAAAGCGGATATATAACAAGAGATGTTTTCAGGCTTTTTCCTGCAAAAAGTCATGTCGAAAATGAACAGGGCATGCGGCCAGCGGCAACAGGCATAAGCATAGATTGGATTCAAAGTACAATACTGTATAAGTTCTCTTCGAAATATGGAGAAGATGAATCTTGAGAATCGATTGTCAAATGCAATGATTTCAACATTTGGACAGATGACCTTCGCTAATTTAACGGCTACGTGAGAGTTTGGAATGAAAATCACCAGACATACCGGGCCTCTTTCCCGATGCCAGCATCCTGCGTAATGCATGAGGAGCAGCCATGTACCAAAGTCGAACCGGGTCATAAAAAAAAGCTGGCAGAAACGGGGAATCTTTTCGATTTTCGAAACAAAATAGTATTTTAGGATGGGAAAATAAAAAAGATTAAAAACCGTATAAATCGGAAACAATATTTTTTTTGCGATATTTTTAATAAATTTCAGGTTCATGAGATTCGTCAATGTTTGATTGTTTGTGGGTTTTGTAGAATTAACCTTAATGTTTTTAGTATGTAAGTCCATTGAGGATGGCTGATCTGTTTTTGCCAAACAGATCCTGAATGTTCTATATGAACGGATTTTATTAGTTTCATTTTTTCTCTCCTTTAACTTCATGCAGGAAAAGATTTCGATAATATCGGGCTGTCTGGCTCCATTGGAACATTTTGACTCGCTCTAAGCCTTTTTGAATGAGTCGGGTTTTGAGGACTGGATTGCTGGCGAGGTTCGCAATCGCATTGCGAATATCCTCAGGTTTCTCAGGATCAATGTATAGGCTAGCATCGCCGCACACTTCTGGAAGGCTGGCTGCTTGGGAGACGATCGTTGGGCAGCCGCAACACATCGCTTCGAGGGGAGGTAATCCGAAGCCTTCATAAAAAGAGGGCAAGATGAGCATTTCAGCAAGACTATACAAGATGGGCAGGTCGATGTTGGGGACCTCGCCTAAAAAAAAGACCATTTTCTGATCAGCGGTTTTTTGGGAATTTCTCGATTCTTTCCCTTTACCGACGATTGCCAACCCCAATTGTGGCGATTCGATTTTGGAAAAAGCGTTGAGCAGGGATCCAAGATTTTTATGTGGCTTCAAGTTGCCCACAAACAATACAAATTTTTCGGGCAGGCCATATTTTTTGCGAACGGTTTCTCGAGAAAATGGATCGACGATGCGGGAAAACTGTTTGTGATTCACCGCAACTGGAATCACGTGCAATCTGTTTTGAGGCGCTCCTAAATATCGAATCAATTCCCCTTTGGAAAATTCTGAGTCGGTAATGACGGCATCGGAATGATGCAAAGCTCGGCTCATCACGAATCGAGCATATTTTCGCTCGGGCCATGAGAGAAATTGTCCCAGAGCCAGATGGCAAGCGTCATGAATCGTGACGATCCGTTTTCTAGCGCGGATGGGCAACAGAGGAATGTTGTAATGAGGCGACCAAAATAGATCGCAGCGCGGGATCTTCAATGGAAAGGCAAGTTGTTCCTGAATCGAATAAATGGGTGCGCTGAAGTGAATCAGTTCGATATCTTTGCACCAGTCCTGATTGAGTTTGTCGACGAGGAGAGTTACGCGAAACGGGGGCTGATTCAGGTAAGGAACCAATTGGCGGATACAGGTGCCGATTCCTGATGAAAAAGCCATTCGGGCGTCAATGGTCAGCTTGATCATAATAAAGCAGGTTCTTCGATGTGCGTTCTTTGGGAGAGCGATTCTCGATCGGACTGTACCATCATCTTCACTAACTCTTCGACGGATGTTCTGGGCGTCCATCCCAGTATATTTTTTGCTTTGGCCGGATTGCCGAGAAGAAACGAGACTTCGGCCGGGCGAAAAAATTGGGGAGAGACCTCCACGAGTACTCTTCCGTTGGGAGCGATGCCTTTTTCATTCACGCCTTTTCCTTTCCAATCGAGATCGATCCCGATCTCTCGAAAAGCCATTTCGACAAAACTGCGCACGGTCGTTGTCTGGCCGGTCGCGAGAACAAAATCTTCCGGCTTTTCCTGCTGCAGCATCATCCACATCCCTTCGACAAAATCACGGGCATAGCCCCAATCGCGCTGCGCATCCAGATTTCCCAAGACCAGTTTCTCCTTCTTGCCGGCGGCGATCTTGGCGACAGCCAAGGTGATTTTTCTCGATACAAATGTTTCGCCGCGCCGCGGACTTTCGTGGTTGAACAGGATGCCATTGCATGCATACATTTCGTAGGCTTCGCGGTAATTGACCACCATCCAATAGGCGTAGAGCTTGGCTACGCCATAGGGCGAGCGAGGATAAAATGGAGTGGTTTCTGTCTGCGGCGTTTCCTGGACTTTACCGAACAGCTCGGAAGTAGAAGCCTGATAAAAGCGGATTTTGGGATTATGGGTTTTGATGGCGTCAAGAAGGCGCAATACGCCGACCCCATCGACATCGGCGGTATATTCGGGCATTTCGAATGATACTTTAACGTGGCTCATGGCGGCGAGGTTGTACACTTCGTCGGGATTCGTTTTTTCAATGACGCGCTTGATGCTGGGAGAGTCGCTTAAATCGCCTTCGTGCAATTTGATTTTCCCTCGCAAGTGCTCGATGCGGGAGTAGTTCGGCGAAGAGGATCTTCGTACAAGGCCATGAACGGCATAGCCTTTTTCTAGCAAAAATTCAGCGAGATAAGAACCGTCTTGTCCCGTAATGCCAGTAATGAGCGCTTTTTTCATCGATTCCCCGCTTGTTTACGATTGGCCAGAGTTGTATGATCCCGATCGATAATAATATTCTCTAAAAGATAAGGGTAGGTATTTCCATGCAGAACAATGTATCAAATTCAATGAAGCAATGCGATTGTTTCGTTATCGGCGCTGGACTCGTGGGTCTTGCGACGGCATATCAACTGCTCAAAGAGCGTCCCCATCTCAAACTCATCGTGGGCGAAAAGGAAATCAAACCGGCGCAGCATCAATCCGGACGAAACAGCGGTGTCGTTCATAGCGGCATTTACTATAAGCCCGGTTCTCAGAAAGCGAAGAACTGTATGCAGGGACGAGCCGATTTGCTCAAGTATTGCCAGGAGTCGCGTCTTCCCATTTTACCGATTCATAAAGTGATTGTCGCGCAAACGCCGCGCGAAGAAGCCTATTTAGAGGAACTGCAGCAACGGGCGAAAGCCAACGGCGTTCCCGGCGTGCAAGTGGTGGGGCCGGATCGTTTGAAGGAAATTGAGCCGCATGTACGAGCCGCCCAAGCTCTCTATCTGCCCCAGTGCCAGGTCGTCGATTATCAGGCGGTGGCGGAAAGTTTATGCAACACAATCGAAAAGATGGGCGGAGAGGTTATTTTTGGCGAAAAGATTTTGGATTTGCAAAAAAATACGGTGATTGGCTCCAGGAATTGCTACCAGCCGCGCGTGACCATCAATTGCGCAGGGCTTTTTTCTGATCGGCTGGCCAAGATTTTTATGGGCTCGATTGAACATCGCATTTGTCCGTTTCGGGGCGAATATTATCTTCTGAGTGAAAATAAGCGCTCATTGGTCAAAGGAATGATCTATCCCGTACCCGATCCGCGGTTTCCATTTTTAGGCGTTCATTTGACGCCCATGGTGAATGGTCGGGTGGAGGCGGGGCCGAATGCTGTTTTGGCTCTGGCCCGCGAAGGTTATCGGAGATCCGATTTCAAGTTCGGCGACATGGGCGAGTTATTGGCTTTTCCCGGTTTTTGGATCATGGCGGCCCGTTATTGGAAAGCGGGCATGTACGAGATGGCGCGATCATTTAGTAAGACGCTGTTTGTCAAAGATGTGCAGCGGTTGGTGCCGGATATCGAGGACCGTGATCTGGTGCGAGGCGGTGCGGGAATTCGTGCGCAGGTGATCAAAAGAGACGGCTCATTGATGGACGATTTTGCTATTTTGGAAGATCAGCGATCAATCCATGTGATCAATGCGCCATCGCCTGCGGCGACAGCATGCTTTTCGATCGGGCGTACGATTGCCGGCAAAGCCATGGCGAGGTTGGCATGAAATGGCGCAGCGCGATCGTTCACGATTGGCTGGTTTCTCCCGTGGGCGGATCTGAAAATTCCCTGAAAGAGATCTTTTCGATGTTTCCCTCGCCCATCTATACCCTGCTGTGGAATCCGGAAGCTTTCCAGGGAACGGCCTTTCAAGATGCAACGGTCTATCGCTCCTTCATCGATCGTTTGCCGCTCAGCCGGACGAAATTCCGCTCTTATTTGCCCCTCTTTCCAATGGCGATTGAGCAATTCAACCTCGCAAAGTACGATTTGATTCTCTCTTCATCGCATTGCGTGGCGAAAGGAGTCAAGCGCCATCCGGATCAGCTGCATATCTGCTACTGCTATACGCCGATGCGCTATGCCTGGGATCTATCGGAAGATTATTTGAAAGACGCTGGCCTGAACAGTGGAATTAAAGGAGCGGTGGCCAAGTATTTCTTGCATCATTTGCAGGATTGGGATGTCGAATCCGCGACGCAAGTCGATCACTTTATTGCTATTTCGCGCTTCATTGCCAAACGCATTGAGCGAATTTACGGAAGGAAGGCCTCCGTCATTTATCCTCCGGTCGAAACGGATTTTTATCAGATCGGCCGCCAAAAAGAGGATTATTATCTCGCCGCATCCCGTCTGGTTTCATATAAAAAGATCCATCTGATCGTCGAAGCGTTTACAAAAATGCCCCATCGCAAACTGGTCGTCATCGGCGATGGGCCGGAGATGAAAAAATTGCAAAAGAAGGCGGGAAAAAACATTGAATTGATGGGCTATCAATCGAATTTTGTGCTGCGCGAGATGCTCCAAAAGGCCAAGGCGCTGATTTTTTCTGCGATTGAGGATTTCGGCATATTGCCGGTTGAGGCGATGGCTACGGGCACCCCCGTGATCGCGCTGAACAAAGGCGGCGTGACCGAGACCGTGATCGACGGAATCACCGGGCTGTTTTTTGAAGAGCAGACAGCGGCATCGATCCGCGACGCCGTCCATCGTTTCGAAGAAAACGATACATGGGATCCTCGAATGATCCGCACGCATGCCTTGCAGTTTAGCTCGGGACGATTTCGTGAAGAGTTTCGCTCATTTGTCGAAACAAAAATGGCAGCATTTAATAGAGTGGTCGAATGAAAATAATTATATTAGCCGGCGGCGGCGGAACGCGCCTGTGGCCGTTGTCCAGACAAGACTTTCCCAAGCAGTTTCTCCACTTTGGCGATCATTTGTCATTATTGCAAAAGACGGTGGGGCGCTTTTTGAATGCCCCTTTTGTACAAGATGTGACGGTGGCGACCAATCGCCAATACCTTTCTCTGGTCGAAATGCAGTTGGAGAAAATAACATCTGGCAAAAAAGCAGATATTCTTCTTGAACCCGTGCGGCGCAATACGGCGCCCGCGATTGCTCTTGCGGTGAAATATTTGCAGGAGATCAAAGGTGCAAAAGACGATGACGCGATTCTCGTCATGCCGTCGGATCATCTCATCGAGCCGGAATCGGTTTTTCTTCGACTGATTGAAGAGGCGGAAAAGTTCACGAAGGAGCAAATCGTTCTTTTTGGAATTCGGCCGACCAAGCCTGAAACAGGATATGGCTATATTCATATCGGCCCTAAATCTGGAGGGATGCTGTACGAGGTCAATCGCTTCGTCGAAAAGCCCGATCGAAGAAAGGCGGAGCAATATTTATCGAGCGGTGATTACTACTGGAATGCGGGAATTTTTGCGTTTAGTCCTCAGGTTTTTTGGAATGAGCTGAAGCTCTATGCACCCGAGATTTCGGATCGCATGCAGGGCGATTATGCAGAGTGTCTGGCCGGATTTGCAAATCTGCCGGACGTCTCGTATGATTACGCGGTTTTGGAAAAAACGAAAAGGGTGGCGATTTGCCCGATGCCGATCAGTTGGTCGGATGTCGGATCCTGGGATAGTTTGTACGATGCGCTCGCCAAAGATCAAAATCAGAATGTGTGGGTCGGAAACGTTTTGGGGATCAATACCAAAAACAGTTTGATCATCGGTGGAAAAAGATTGATATCGACCATTGGCCTGGAAGATGTGGTGATTGTCGAAACGGACGATGCGACCTTTATCAGCAAGAAAGGCGAGTCGCAAAAAGTGAAGGAATTGGTGCAAGAGCTGGTAAAAATCGGCCGTAAGGAAGTGTCTCGAAGTGCCTATCATAGCTATAGCTGGGGCGCTGTCAAGCCGCTTTACACGGGCGATGGTTTTAAGGTGGAAGCTTTTCAAGTGCTGCCAGGGCAGTCGCTGGTGCATCAAATCCCTGAAAATGTCATCGAAAATTGGGCGGGCCTTTCCGGAGAGTTGGCGTTTGGATCTGGAAGTGAGGAGCGATTGCTTCGATTTGCTCAATCGATCCAATATGAAATGGCCGCTCAGTTAACGATTAAAAACGTTTCTGATGTGGTGGCTGAGGCGATGTTAACGACGTATGAAATTTTAACAGTCAAAGCTCCGGAGTGAGTCATGCGTTTGATTTTTTTTCTATTTATTCTATTTACCTCGCTAGATGCTGAGATTTTTCAGATAAAAAGTATCGAAGAAACATCGGAGCATCTTCAGGAAGATACACTGGTCATTTTCGACCTTGACAACACCGTCATGGAGCCAATGCAGACATTAGGGAGTGATCAATGGTTTGCGTATCGGATCAATGAGTATCGCCAGCAAGGATGCTCGGATCAAGACGCCCTAAAAGCAACAATAGCGGAATATGTTGCGATCCAAAACGTCACCAAAATGAGATTAGTAGAACCTTCTACGTTTCAGGTTATAGAAAAACTGCAGAAAAATCACGTGCCGATGATTGGATTGACGACTCGTAGCCTGGTGCTGGTTCCGAAAACCATAGAACAGTTAAACAGTATCGGTGTGGATTTTTCGAAAACTACCCCTGTTCAAATGGACATGTTTTTTGAAAATGATCGATATATTCAGTTTCAGCAGGGGATTCTTTTTACATCTGGCACGAGTAAAGGAGCTGCCTTGCTGAGATTGGTTCATGAGTCTGGATATCAACCCAAAAGGATCTTGTTTGTCGATGATAAAATGAGCCATCTGCAAGATGTGGAAAAAGTGTGCTCGGCTTGTTGTATTGAGTTTGTCGGCTTTCGATATGGGTATTTGGATGAAAAAACAAAAAGCCTGCGCACTGAAATTGCTCGCAAACAGTTGGAGTTGTTTGGTAAGTTACTCAGTGATGAAGAGGCGGTAACTCTGCTCAAAAAAGGGTGAGACTGGGTAGATATTGCCATAAAATATAGTTGATTATTTTTTAATTTTCGAGTAAATTTTTTTTATAAATATTTTGGTGTAGCAGTGACTGTCGATGTAAGTCATTCGTTATTAATACAAGATGAGTATAATATCCAGCTAGATCCGCAAGAGTTTCGGGAATTTCAGGATCATATTCAGATATCCACATTTTTAAATTCAATGGTTCCGTTATTGCAGGAACATGATTATCTGAAGAAAAAATCATTTTTAATTGAACAAGCTAGAAAAGCAGTAATCTTCTCACATTCTAATCAGTCGAAAAATCTGCAAAAAATCGCTCATCCTGCTCGTGAGGGCAGGGTTCTTTCTGAAGCTATCGGAATTTACAAAAAGGATCGTGAGATACAGAGGGAGGCTCTCGTATGGGAGCTAGCCGTTTTATTAGACTGCGATCATTTTATCGCACCCTCAATCCCGATACATATTTATGGCAGCTTAGCCACTTTTCAACCTTTCATTTCAGGCGAAAATTTTGCCCGATTTCTTCTGAAAGCGATGCCAACGGATCTGTCAATATCTCAGTCGGATTTTTGGGTTTTGTCGATTTTTGTTTTTTTGGTTGGGCATTCCGATTTAAATGGCACTAATATTTATCACAGTAAAAATGGGATAAAATTAATTGATAATGACTGCACTTTTCCAGAGTCTAATATTCCCCAATGTCTGCAAAAGCCCTATCTTTTTGTTCCCCTTCAAAACGCTCTGATCGATTTGGATCGCGCATATGTTCCTCTCAATATTGAGGATTTTGCTCAAGTACAAGAGTTTATTCAGGGTTTGAGGGGTGCGCAGAATGATATAGAGACGTTTCTTTTGCTTTCTCCTTTAGGAAATACATTATCTGAAAGCGCGAAACGAGCATTTTGGGAGCGCTATGAAAGGATTGTCAATGCCAAACTCATGTGCGGAATGACGCATTATGATTTTGCTGTAGCTCTTTTTCCGGAGCATTTCAAAAAGATCAATGATGCGATTATTGTTTTGCAAGAGTTTTGGGGGGTAGAGTTGGGTCCTGCGTCTGGTTTACATTTGGTTGGATCTTGTCTACCCTGGATGGGTGAGTTATCACTAGATCAAAAAGAACGAATATATCAATGGATCAATTTAAATTTTGGACAATAGCGAGTTTATTATTATGGGGATCGCTCAACGGGTCACCTGTTTCTTTTAATGATATTGGCCCAAATCATAAGTATTTTTCATTGGCATATGATAAAGACTGGCCTTATCAGGATTTACGCATCAATGGTGAGACAATATGGATCGGATGCGTTGAATGCGGGGCTCGCTATGAAGCATTGCGCCCGTTGCTCAATCGTTTTCATCGCCCTTTTTCTGTATTGGAATTAGGCGCAAATAATGGTTATTTTTCTCTTCGGATTGCGGAAGATTATGATGCGAGTTGTGTCATGATTGATGGAACGGAACGGCTTTGCAAGATATGCGAACTTAATTCAGAAATCAAAAATATCGTTTATTTACAAAAATATTTATCTCCAGACGATATCGAATTGTTGTCAAAAAAAGAACATTTCGATGTGGTGCTTTGCTTTCATCTTCTTCATCATGTCGATTGGAAGCGGTTTGTCTCTGCGCTGTTTCAGCTGGGTGATTATGTCGTCATTCAGACGCCTCCTGTCAATGATGGTTTTGTGCCTCAAAAACCAACGATTCCCGAGATTGCTCAATATTTATTGAGCCTTCCCAATGGCGTCCAGATTGGTTCTTTTGTTCGACAAGCTCCTGACATTAAAGATCATATGATCGTTTTTTCATTTCCTAACACATCACCATATTTAAGACAGGATTTTGATCGGTTGGAAAAATTTCAGAGTGAGAAGAATCAATGGTTGCCTGTTCAGCGGGGCATTTCTTTGGAGACGTATAAAGACTTTAACGGTGTATTTCCTCGTTTTTTTGATGGTAGGTCGAACTGAGTAATTACGATACTCTTTCTCATCAGTAAGGACAGAAGGAACCAGTAAAAAGCCATGGTAGGCAATAGAAGGATAGCGCCGTCGGAACTCGAGATGAATAAATAATTGATCAAGCCCAGAGCGATACATTTATGAGAATCGGGTAAGTGGCGGGAAATGATTTGATAGACCAACGGCGCGCCCATAGCGAATAAAAAAGCAACTAATCCAGCCCAGCCAAAAGTAAAAATCATACCGGCATATACGATCTCAGAAAAGCCATTAAAAGGTTCGGGTGAAAAAAAGCCTGTATCAAAAATTGCATCGAGCTGGCCTCTTCTTCCTCCTAAATTCGTATCAGTAAAAAATCTCCAGTCAAATCCATAAAATGCGGATAAAGCAGCTAAAGCGCCGATGATCAGGATCAGACTGACAATCAAGGTCAGAAAAAATGTTTTTTTATTCTTGTTGATGAACCACTGATAGCAAAGTTCGTGAAAGAAAAGGCCGATCCAAACGGTCCGAGAGAAGGTCAATAATAGAGACATTTTTACAATCCAGTGCCGCCAACGGGTTTTTTCTAAAAAACAAAAAAGGGGCAGCAGCATTAAAAGACAAATTCCATAGAGGTTCCCGTTGTTATATGTAGAGATCAGTTTGAAGACGAACCCTCGATTGATGTGTTTAGTTTCTAGCTGTCCGAGGTCACCGAGGTTCATTGTTAATAGAGGAATTTCCAGAAAGTGACCGGTGACCTGTTTGATGACAAATAATGCAATGCCATAGATAGCGATGAAAAAAATCCCTTTAACAAAAAGATGGAAAAAAAGTTGCTCATTAAAGGTTTCGATGTCTTTGGAAAAAAGACAAAAAAACATGAATGGGAGAAATAGAAAACTGATCCAAAAAGAAACGGCCATTCCGAGCGATTCAACCCCATTGATGGCCATGGTCAGCGCGCCAATGATCAGAAAAGGAATCAGGGCAAAAATGACATGCAGGCGTTCCTGATGGACAATAATCGTTTTTCTCAACAATGCGCCGATCGAAAAGAGTCCGAGAAGAAAATAGCCCCAGGTTAAGGGAATATCGTGTATTTTGATGCCTCCCTTGGGAAACATAAGCAAAAAAACAACTAAGAGAACGAGGTTGCGCTTGGAGTCAAAAATATTGAAATTGAGATGGCGCATCCGAAAAAAAATCATGAGAAACCTGATGCGATCGTCTCTTGGTAGGGATTAAGAATCAAGACTTCAAATGCTTATTCAACAATCCTGCCATCTTCATCATGTCGACGGCGGCCTTGCCGCCAAAGACCTTGGCCAGCTTGGCATCGGGAACGATGAGCCGTTTGTTCTTGGGATCTTGCAGCTTGTTCGCCTTGATGTATTCCCAGATTTTCTTGACGACTTCGGGTCGCGTGAGTTCTTTTTCGCCTAGGACGGCGGATAGCTCGGCGGATAGTTTAACGAGGGGCTGCTTGATTTTAGTTTTGGCAGCTGTTTTTTTGCCTTTGGCTTTTTTCGGCGGGGTTTTTTTGGTTTCAGCCTCTTTCTTACTTTTCTTGCCAAACCGGTTCTTTTTGACGTAAGCCGTTTTGGGATGGCTCGCATACTTGGTCGGAAGGTCTTCGAGTTTGTTGGCGATCACGTCGCAAGCGGGGAAGTTCGAGCATGAAAAGAAGATTTTGCCGAAGCGCGATTTACGCGCCACGACCCGCCCATCGCAGCCGTCGGCCGGACAGTTGGGCATTTCGCCGCTCTGATAGGCTCTTTCGCCCTTTTTGGGAATATTGATGATGCCCGTGCAATCGGGATAACGGGAACAGCCGAGGAAAGGGCCGAATCGCCCGTGGCGCAAGGTCATTTTATCTGCGCAGATCGGACACGGCGTATCCCAGTTGAAGTTCACATCGTAATCTTCGCGTTTGAACTCCATCGCTTCGAGCGCAGCGGTATAATCGCATTCCGGGTAATTGCTGCAGCCGTAAAAATAGCCGCGCTTGGCCCAGATCTTTTGGAGCTTTTTGCCACATTTGGGACAGTCGAGATCAGTTGTCACTTTGGGAACGACGGCATCTTTTTCGGCCTTTTCGACGAGCGGAAAGAAGTCTGTCCAGAAAGTGCGGATCACATCTTTCCAGTCCTTATTGTGCTCCGCCACCTGTTCGAGCTGATCTTCCATCTGGGCGGTAAAGGTCACATCCATGATGGGCGCGAAATTGTCCTCCAGCATTTGGCAGATGATCTTGCCGAGCTCGGTGGGCTTCAATGCCTGATTTTCTTTGATCGTATAATCGCGGCTCTGGATCTTGTTCATGATCGCCGCATAGGTCGACGGTCGTCCGATGCCAAGGCGCTCCAATTCTTTGACCAGCGATGCTTCGGTAAAGCGCGGAGGCGGTTTGGTGAAGGACTGCGATGAGGTGAGATCGAGGAGGTTCAGCGGCATGTTCTCTTCGAGCGGAGGCAGGATTTTAGCTGCTTCCTCTTCTTCGCCGGTGTCCTTTTTTTCCTCATAGGCTGCGAGATAGCCGGAGAACTTGATCGTCGATCCGCTCGCGCGGAGCATGATGTTCTGGTTCGTTTCGATATCCGCGCTGATCGTATCGTAGATGGCCGGATTCATTTGGGATGCGACGAGGCGGCGCCAGACGAGCTGGTATAACTTGAACTGGTCCTGAGAAAGGTGGTTCCGGATCGTTTCCGGCGAGCGGAGCAGGTTGGTGGGCCGGATGGCTTCGTGGGCTTCCTGCGCGCTCTTTTTCGAGGCAAAGAGGCGGGGCTGGTCAGGTAAATAGTCGGCGCCGAACTCCTGCGAAATATAGTCGCGGACAGCGGCGACGGCCTCGAACACGATGCTGACCGAATCGGTTCGCATATAAGTAATCAAGCCCTCGGCGCCTTCGCTGCCGAGATCGATCCCCTCATAGAGCTCCTGGGCGATGCTCATGGTGCGGGATACGGAAAATCCATAGTGGCGGCTCGCCTCCTGCTGCAAGGTCGATGTAATGAACGGAGGAGGAGGGTTGCGCTTCTTTTCCTTTTTCTCGACGGATGCGACTTTGTAAGAGGCTTTTTTCAGGCGATCGACAACTTGCTGCGAGGTGGCCGCATTGGAGATGAGATAGCATTCTTTATCGCCGACCTTTTCCTTTTCAACCTTCAGGCCATCGACGGTGTGGACGGCGGCGTTGAACGTTTTTTCATCCGTTTTCGGGCAAAGAAGGGCGTCGATATTCCAATATTCAACCGGGTTGAAGGCGTCGATGGCTTTTTCGCGGTCGACGACGAGTTTGAGGGCGACGGATTGGACGCGTCCGGCTGATACGCCTTGCCGGCCGCCGCGGCGCACTTTGCGGGTCAGGATGGGAGAGATTTTGTAGCCGACGATCCGGTCGAGGAGCCGGCGCGCCTGCTGGGCGTTGACCAGATCCATGTCAATTTCGCGGGGATTGTCGAGGGCATCCTGAACGGCTTTTTTGGTGATCGACTGGAAGGCGGAGCGCTTAAACTTCGTTCCCTTGGGCAGGATCGAGGCGATATGCCAAGCGATCGCTTCCCCTTCGCGGTCGGGATCGGGAGAGAGGTAGACAATGTCGACTTTCTTGGCGGCGTCCTGCAGCTTTTTGATGACGTCTTTTTTGTCCGGCAAGGTCGTATATTTAGGCTCGAAGTCGTGTTCGACGTCGATGCCGAATTCTTTTTGCGGCAGGTCCCGGATATGACCGATTGAAGACTCAAAAATATAGTTCGGTCCCAGGAATTTGCGCAGCGTTTTGATTTTCGCCGGAGACTCAACGATGACGAGCGCTTTGCCCATGAGTAAAATCAACCAAAGAGTTTATGAGGGCACATGGTAGCCTATCTGAACCCATTACTGCAAGAAGTGACGGTTTCGAGGACGATTTTGAGGCATTTCCTCTGTCGTGGAAATGGTATTATAAATTTTTTTGATGCATAAAAATTGTTTTAAGCAACTCTTCCTTCGATCTCTTAAGTGGGTAGCCATCCAGCTAAATATAGCGGATAGCGATGGACATCGGGAAATACTGTCAGATTATTTGCGCTGAAGATAATGCGATGGGGTGAGTGATATTTATCGGCGAAGAGTTTGGCGCTTTTCGCATGCGTGACCCATCCCGATTTCACTTCAATAGGGATAGCTTTTCCATTTGACTCGTAGAGAAATTCTACCTCAGCCAATCTTTCCTGCCAGCTATAAACCCCATGAAAGTTTCTCGCCAAAAACTCTTGAGCGATAAAGTTCTCAGCAAAGTATCCCTTATAAGATCCATAGTCATAGTTGAGAATCACTTGAGGACTCAGGTTGCTCATGGCGCCCAACAGTCCGATGTCAAAAAGATAAAGTTTAAAAACCGTTTCCGAGGCGTGGGCAGAAAAGGGAATTTCACCTGAATTGACAATGGGCACTTTAATGATCAGCTTAGCCGCCTCGAGCCAATCAAGCGCGCCCACTAATCGGTTATATCGGTCTATGCCAGGAACCACGTCTTTAAATTTAAATTTCGTTCCGCTGCCATCTTGTGTGCGCGCTAATTGCGCTGGAATCGATTGCCAGATACGAGCGATATGCATGGAATTGACTTTCCCGGAATGTTTCGCGATATCAGCCAGATAGGTATCCAGAAGCACATTTTGTTTTTCACGCACTTTATTAAAAGCTGTAAATAAATTCTGCTTTTCATCGCGAAATGTCTTCACTGACTCGGGAAGCCCTCCCACAATGAAGTAGTGCTTGAGTTGTTCGAACAAATGTTGATGAGCCATTTCAGGAAGTCGGTCATGCAAGTTGATACTCCGAAGCAGTTCTAAACTGCGATGATCATCCAAAGCGAGAAGAAACTCTTCAAAACTCATTGGATAAAGAGAGATGATGTCTACCTTGCCCACGGGAAATGAGGCGGGGCCTAAATAAACACCCAGCAACGAACCTGCCGCGGCGACGGCAAGCTGAGGCATTTCTTCGGCAAAGTATTTTAAACTCGTCAGAGCGCGGGGGCATGCTTGAATCTCGTCCAAAATCAATAAATCGCGTTCGGTATCGATGGTGCGTTGTAGGTAAAATTCGAGTTCTTTGATGATGTGCTTAGGATCCAGGTTGGACTCGAAAATTTTCTCCAGTCCGAGATCCTTCTCAAAATTGAGCGCATGAACGGCAGAAAAGTACTTCTGGCCGAATTGATGCAGTAGGGTGGTCTTCCCCACCTGCCGCGGCCCTTTTAGAATCAAAGGTTTACGGTCTTTGTCCTCCTTCCACCGGACGAGCTGGTCTAGTAATTTACGTCTCATACCATCATTTTTTGTCAAATCTGCCGTTTTTCGCTATACATTTTCGTCAAATCTGCCGTTTTTTGCTAAACAACTCATGATAATAAGTTTACATTCTCTATATCAGACAGCCATTTATAGAGGGGAATGAGATGGATTTTTTTCCCTTCTTTCAAGAGAGTGTCCTCTAAGGTGAGCGTTAAAATTTTTCCTGATGGAAGTCCTAAAGATTGTAGACACTCTGATAGGGCAGTGATCTCACGATCGCGCGTTTCCTGATTCTCAAGATCGGAGTAGCACACCTGGATTGCATCTACAGGCTTTCCTAATTCTGTGATCACAAAATCAACTTCTTGCGATTGTTTATAATAGAATGATTGTTTGTTGTTGCGCCTCAATTCTAAGTATACGGCATTTTCCGCCAATCGTCCCCAATCTTCTCGATCGGATTGCAGAGACACGGTTCGTAATCCTGTATCGATCACATAAATTTTTTTTGAGTCGCGTGCCTGTACTTTTAGGTTGGGGTGGTAACGACTCATTTCAAAAACGAGAAAAGCTTGAGTCAAATAATCAGTCAGTGTTGAAGCCAGTTCGATAGAAATCCCAAAAGCTTTGCGGAGAGAATTATAAGAATGTAAGCAGCTGAGACCCGTTAGATAGAAACTGACGATCTGATTTAATGCTTGTTGGTTTTTTATGGCGTGCCTTGCTACAACATCCCGCAATACAATGTCACTGAGATATTGCTTTAATAAAATGACTCGATCATTTGCGTCTGCTGTCAATACGATTTTTGGAAATCCACCCCAGCGTAGGTAGTTCTCCAACTCACGCAACCAAACTCCTTGCGAGGATGGCTTTTTGTTTAAAAATGCTATGTATTCAGAGAAGGATAGAGGCCAGATCGTCTGTTCGATGACGCGTCCAGAGATTGCTGTCGCAATTTCGGAGCTTAGTAAATGGGAGGACGAGCCCGTTACAATTACCTGATAATGTCCTAGATCGATCGATTTTCTCACCCATCGCTCCCACCCTTGAATGTTTTGGATTTCATCCAGGATTACTAGAGCGGGCATTTTCCCTGTTTCTTCCTCGTAGATTGAGAGGAGCTGGTCGAGCACTTCGACGGTGGCCCCTGGAAAAAAAATAGGGTCTTCAAAATTGAAAAAGAATGTTTCTTCTAGCCGTCCGAGCGCCAATTGGACCGTCATGGAAGACTTACCGGAGCGTCTCACTCCAGTGAGGGCTAAACAGAGATCTTTTTGTGGAACAAAGTGCGATTTTCGAGGAATAATCAAATGGCTGTTTTTATTCAGCCACTCTTGCCAATCCCGTAACGCCTTTCTGAGTTCGCCTCGTGTTGCCATAACCTAATTTTAATCGACAAATCGATTAAAAAACAGCACAAATCAATCGATTAAGCGATCGATTTTGTATACGATTGATTTCAAGTTATTTATGTGTGGTTTAAGAAAATCCAACGGTCTTTTTATAACTACTTTTCTGGCGGGTTTAATCAATTCTGTTTAAACAAAAAAAACATCTCCTGCATTAAAGAAATAGCTTTCGTTGATGAAAATCTCTTTTTGTCTGTTTAATCAATAGCTATGAGATTTTTAATTTGTATTTTTTGCATTTTTGCAAGCACGACTTACTGCCTGGAAAAAGATCCCTCTTCGAGCGCCTCGATCGAAAACGAACCGTCTTCATTGATTGAAGGAACTGTCAGCGCGATCACCGGAGAGCTTTATCTTTTCGACAACGATCTGGTGATTCCAGGTGCGGAACCGATCTACATCTCTCGTTATTATCGAAGCCAAAAGGAGGATAAATGGGATTTCTTCCCGCAGCGGCTCGCCAAACGAATCGCGATCGACGGGAAGCAATACTTTCAGGTGAAAGAGCCCAATGGCGTCAAATTGCTGTATGCGAAAAAGGGGATTGTCAAAGAAGGAAATGAAAACTGGACCCGATATGAATTGGATCTCTCCGCCCATCCGGGATTAAGCAACACATCGCAGGGGATTATTTCTCCCCAATCCAATCTGAAGAACAACTACCTGGCCATCGATTCGAAGGGAAAGTATCTCAACCTGCATTGCAGCGATGGATCTTGGCGATGCTACAAAAAGATTCCGAAAAAAGAGGTCTATCATCTCCTCTCGGAGCGGCTGGCCAACCAGCACCAAATCTTTTATGAATATGATGACTTTGACCGAATCATCAACATCCGCACGACGAATCCCGCTGGCAATAAGATCTTTGCTTCAGCCGAGATCAAGCATATCGATGGCAATAAAAAAGGCAAAATCAAGAATTTCGATCTTCGCACAAATGACGGGCGCCTGTTACAGGCCCGCAGCCGCGATGGGGGCCTGGTATCCCTCAAAAGTCCGGACGGTCCCGACAAACAATACGATTATCTCGAGTTCGAGACGCCTGATTATCAGACAGTGCGCAAGCTGTCTATTGCATTTTTGCCCCTCGATCGATACATGCAATACCGCTACTACGACCGCGATCGCCAAACCGTCGCCGGGATGGAAGTGGTCATGCAGGACGATGTATTGGAAGATGAGCAGCATAACAGAATCATCACTCCGGATAAACGCCGCTTGCGCGTGCGGGATATCCAGGCGCCGGCAGGCAGTAATTGCGAGCGGAAATCGATCGCTTCGATCTTCTATGAGCGCGATGAAAATAAGACAACGGTTTTGGATAGCAATAGCAACCAGACCATCTATTCATGGAATGATGACCTGCGCCTGATTTCCATCGAGCGGCAGGATCCTGTAGGTAACCTTCTGAATAGCGAGCATTTTGTCTGGGGCGCGAAAAATGGTTCCAATGCGGGCAATTTGCTTTGCAGAACCTTTTGCGATTCACAGAACGAACCGGTGTATTCCCGTGCATTTACTTATGATTCCTGCGGAGCGGTCCTAGAAGAAAAGTTATATGGCAATTTATCGGGCAAAGGATCCGTCCTGCGTGTTGATTCCGGCTTTCAGCCGATGGCCGACGGCGTTGAGGTCTATAAAAAACGTTTTACCTACAGTAAAGATCGCCATTTGCTCATCAAGAAAGAGGAAGACAATCAGCGAACGGTCCAGTATGAATATTTTTCGAACACAAACCTACCATCAGCTGAATTCACCGGCTATGGCATGGCCATCAAGATCCGAAAATTCTGGGAATATGACTCAGACAACATCCTGATCCGTGAAATTGTCGATGATGGCGCCTCAAAACTAAAAGAATCTCTGCAAGGCGTTTCCGAACGGCTGATTCGGGAGATTACGCCCAAGCCGGATGCTCCTTATCTGGGCATGCCCTCGATCATTCAGGAAAAATATTGGAATGGCCGCCAAGAGCTGCTGCTGAAAAAGACTGTTCTGAACTATACAGCAGGCGGCCAGATTGCCCAAAAGGATGTCTACGATGCGAACGAGACTTTACGCTATCGCATCACGACCACTTTCGATGAAAAAGGACGTCCACTGAGTGAAACCAATGCGCTGGGACAAACGCAAACGCATCAATACAATGAGGTGGGAAACGAAATTGTTACCACCGATGCGGCGGGGATACAAACGCATCGCACATTTGATCTAATGAATCGCCTTCGTTCGCAAGAAACGATCGGCCACGGCAACTGTTTGTCACGTGATCAATACGACTATAACGAACACAATCGGCTGATCACTGAAAAACACTCATCAGGCAGCGACTGTTCATACGACTATGATTCCTGGGGGCGGGCGACAGGTAAACAACTTCCACTCCTGCGCACACCAAATGGTGCACTTAAGCCTTTATTCATCCAATCGATCTACGATTGCGAGGGACATCTTATCCAGGAAACCGATCCCGAGGGAAATAGTACGCAAACGGCTTTTAATGCCCGCGGCCAGCCCATATCAATCCTGCACCCGGATGGATTCACTGAATCGTTGGAATACAATCTTGACGGCACTCTTCGATCGCAAACCGATTCTGAGGGAGTCGCAACGGTTTATCAATATGATTTTTTGGGCCGGATGATCTCCCAAATCCGGAGTCAGTCAGGAACTGTCCTTTCCGAGGAAAAATGGTCTTACAACTCATTCCATCTGACGGGAGAGACCGATGCGGAAGGAAATATCACTCAATGGACCTATGATGGCGCGGGCCGTTTGATCCAGCAGTCCCAATGCGGAGAGAAGACGGTTTTTTCTTATGATTCGTTAGGGCGCCGCACCTGTGTCCAAACCGGTTCGCTCCAAACGGCCGTGGACTACGATTTATTGGATCGCATCGTGCAAGAGCGCAAAATGGACTTATCCGGCCAAGTCTTGACGAGCGTATCGTACGAGTATGATGCAGCGGGTCAATGCATTCGCACCACCCGCCAGATTGACGGCCAGATGGCTGTGGAGCGTCGATCATACGATGATCGGGGGCGCCTGATTGAACAAATCGATCCCGAAAATCATCGGACCCTCATTGCTTATGAAGACAATCTGTCCGCTCCCTTGAGTTTTCGCAAGATCGTTACCGACCCGCTCGGCACGGTTACAGCCACCACCTATGATGCCTATCAGCAAGCCGCATTCGTCATCGTCCGGAATCTTGATGGAAAAACGCTCTCGGAAGAGGAGTCGTTCCATCAGTATCGAGGCGATTTACTGCAGCAAACGTCAAAAATTTTTGATCCGCCGCGCCGCGTTACGACGCAATGGAGTTATGATGCGATGGGCTATGTCGCTTCGCGCACCGATGCCGCCGGCTCCGGCCAGGAAAAAACGACCCGTTTTGCCTATTCTCCTTCAGGGCATCTGTCTGAAATGGTCAAACCTGATGGCGTCCAACTTTGGTATTCCTATACGCCGATCGGCGATCTTTCGCATCTGACCTCTTCCGATCACACGATCGATTATTCATTTATACACGACCGCTGCGGACATCTGCTTCAATCGACAGATGGCAATACGGCGCAAACGCTGCAGCGAAAATACAATGGCTGCGGGCGTCTGACTCAGGAAACGTTTCCAACCGGGCGCGTGTTGGAAAATCGTTTTGACGCAGCGGGGCGCCGGATCAAATTTTTGCTTCCCGACGGATCCTCGGTTGACTACGATTACGACGCTCTCTTTTTACGTTCCGTATCGCGGTGTGATTCCATGGGTCATATTCGCTATCGCCATGCCATGCTGTCCTACGATGAGAGCGGGCATCTGCTGGAAGAATCTCTTTTGGGCGATCTCGGTACTGTTCGACACTCTCACGACCTTTGCTCCCGCACAACGGCTCTGGATTCGCCCTTCTCTCACACACGAGTCGTTCAGCGAGACCCGATGGGCAATATCCTGGAATTGGAATCGAACGGCCATCTCGCTACGTATACCTACGATTGTCTCTCGCAATTGACGAGCGAATCCGGACCATGTACGCATCGCTATCAAACGGATGCGCAGTTTTGCCGCGAGCAAAAGGATGATGAGGCCTACACGGTAAACGCCTTGCTGGAGATTCCGTCGCATCTGACCTATGATGCGAATGGTAATCCGACAGGGCAGGGTGATGCGCTCTATCGATATGACGCGCTCGATCGGCTGATGGTCATCGAAACACCTGGTTCGCGCCGCTCGTTTACTTACGATTCCGATCATCGCCGCCTATCGCAAACCACATCCACCTTGGACAATGGCGTCTGGAAAGAAGAAAAGCTCTTTTTTCTCTATGACGGCTCCAACGAAATCGGCGCCTTTGATGAGACAGGAACCATCGTTCAGCTTCGTGTCCTTGCCTCAAGTTCCCATGCTGAAATCGGCGCTGCAATCAGTATTGAGTTGAATGGCCAGGTTTTTGCGCCCCTTCATGATTTACAGGGCAATGTCGAGTCTTTGATCTCGCTCGACACCAAACAGCCTGTGGCGACCTATCGCTATAGCGCTTTTGGGGAGGAGCAGATCGGGGGCGTGATCAGTCCCTGGCGGTTTGCCTCAAAAAGAACCGATGCCGGCCTGGTGTTTTTTGGAAGGCGTTATTATTCGCCGTCGCTGGGACGCTGGCTGACGCCGGATCCTCTCGGCTATACGGATGGGATCAATCGTTACTCGTATGTCCGCAATA